>Ga0208161_1001235_pt1 | contig 13695 bp, 29 predicted proteins | sample CB_VirMetaG_3_FD_184538 | JGI IMG/M metagenome (GOLD analysis project Ga0208161, IMG submission 184538) | Freshwater to marine saline gradient viral communities from Chesapeake Bay - CB_1508_1S Viral MetaG (SPAdes) (version 4) | ecosystem: Environmental > Aquatic > Marine > Coastal | place: USA...
TTAAAAAAATTAAAACTTAAAAAGAAAAAATTAACCTACCAACAAAGACAACATATAAAAAAATTTCAAAAAGAAATAGATAGAATAAATAGAAATCAAAGAAATTATAGAAAAAATCCTGATGTAAAAAAAAGAAGAAGATTAACGCATTTAAAATACTATGCAAAAGAAAAAGTTAGAAAAAAAATGTCTGAATATAGTAAAAAATATTCTAAAACTGACAAAGGAAGATTATCAAGATTGTATAGAACAATTAAAAGAAGATCAGCTAGGCTCAATGCTAATGTTGCTTGGACTGACCATAAAAGAATAAAAGAGATATATAAAAATTGTCCTAAAGGTTATCATGTGGATCACATTATTCCATTACAAAATAAAATTGTTTGTGGCCTTCATGTAGAAAATAATTTACAATACTTAACAGCAAAGGAAAATATTTCAAAAGGTAATAGATTTATAAATGATTAAAAAAGGTGATTATGTTTTTCATCAAACTAGAGGCATATATGGTATCGTTATGTCTCATCCTAATTATTCTAATAATAGTTGTATTATAACAGACTTAGACAAAGAACTCATAGGCGTAGAAAGTTTATTAACTTGTAAAATAAATAACTTAAAAAAACTTGATGATTACGAAGAAGATCAAGGAGGATAGGCCAGTTTGAAAGGGTAAGAAACTGGCCATATCCAAATACTTTTTGGGAAAAGTATTTTAATACCTAGATATTGTGTTTAAACATTTTTATTATACTTGTTCTTGATTTGCTCTGCAAATTGTTTTTCAAAGTTTGGGTCTTTTTCAACAGCTTTCCAATAATCATTAACAACCTTATCCAGCTCAAAATCGGATACTTTTTTACTTTTTAAGTATTCTAGTAAATCAATCAGGGGGGGGTTTTTTGGTCTATTACTTTTATTTCTTTTTATAGCCATTCTATAGTCAGCATTTAAAGACTTCCTAACCCTGCTAAGACAATATTGTATTTGTTTGCTCTGTACCATATTTGTAGCTAGTAATTATTAATATTATATATCTTAATTCAGGTATATTTTTTATACACCCATAGGTGACAAAATTATACCTCCCCTATTTCTTTAAGCTTTCAATCAATACTACCTTTTTATTGTTTATACCCTTTAATAACTTTCTATCATTGTATAATTGCTTTTGCTGTAAGGACATTTTACTTCTTAATCTTAGGTTGCTTTGCAGAATGGATTGGAATTGGCTATCTTCCCTAAAGTAATATTTGTTAGTCTGGTTTTTCCCCCTATTTTGCCAAGTTATATAACCAAATAACTGAAGTTTATCCAAATGCTTAACAAGCGTTTTCCTGTGTTTAATTGATGTTCTTTTCATAAGGTAGGAGTGACTAGGGGTACATCCTCTAGGAGCTGTTTTAAGCCTCCTAAGGAGCATTAAAAGGCATTTCTCAACTGGTTTAAGAACTGTATTATCCAATAACTGATGCTCAACTTTAAAGAATGATTTATCTTTCATATTTAAAATGACTAATAGGTTTTAATTTATCTATTGGAATAGACCAAACATAAGGTCTTGAATTGTGGCCAAAGTTTGTCCATTCACCAAGTATTTCAATATCTTTTGGGGCTATGTATCCAAAGAATGTATATGTAGGTGTATCATCACCGACTAAAAAATAATAGTCTGTTTTTTTATACCCTTGTCTTATGATAAGATTGTTGGTTTTTTTGGACATCAATTGTGATCTTACTTGAACAGATTTATTATTAATGATTAAGTCAGACCCATAAAAATTATTTACGCTATGACTGAAATAACTTTTCATCTTTTTAGCTAAAGCTTGTTCGCATAATGAGCCAGAAATAGTCATACCCCACTTATCATAAATGTTAAAATTAGCATTATGACCCCAAGCAATATTTTGTCTCATACTTTCAGATTGTCTCAACAATCCAGTAATTGCACCAGATAGTATTTCTTCCCAGTTTAAATTTATAGTTTCTAAATTCATCTTTTAATTTTTTTTAGTAGTCTTGGCAGTAAAGGATTTTGTTTAATTAGTCTTATGATAGCGTCTGAAAAATTAGATACTATCTTTTCTTCACCATATTTTGCAACCTCTAGGTTATCTAAATTACAGATTGCATGCAAACATTCATGCAGTAAGGAATTAATTATATTTTCATAGGACTGGTGTTTTAAAATTAAAATCTTGTTTTTATCAGGCAAATACATAGCAAGACAATTAAGTTTATTTGCCTTTTTTTTGCCTATATATTCTATTTTAATTTTCCATTTCCTATAATAAACCCATTCTGGAAACATTAATTGCTTATACATTTTTTTATTCATAAATCAATATTTAAAGTGTTGACTTTGTGTTGAAAAATATATAAATGATTTGTCAATGAATGAAAGGTTAACTGACGAAGTCTATATAAAAGGGGATTTCAAAAAAGCTACTACATCACCAAGTCAAACAGCATTACAAAATAATGTTTGGTTTATTAAATATCCATTAAAAGAATACTTAGGTTTTCTTCCAGAAAATCCTAGTATTAGTTTTAATGCTGGTAGTAAAGTGCATGATTATTTTCAGGGGATACTAACTAACATTTTCAAAATAGAAGATGTGCAAAAAAATTTTGATGATTTTATAAAGATCACACCTTACCAAGATAAGCAAAAAGAAAAAGCTAAGATCATATCAGAACAAATTTTAAATTATGTTCAAAACCATCTTCAAGCCATAAAAGATATTTCAGGAAATAAATTTAATACTTGGAAAGTAGAAAAGTTTTTTTCAGAATGGTTTGATGATGTTTATATGGGTAAAACATTAAACATAGCAACTGAGGGATACATAGATTGTTATAATGATGATCTTAAAATAATTACTGAACATAAAAATAGATTTGGTTCAATTTATTCAAAGGGTGACAAAGTTTCATTTAGAAGTCCTAATAAAATTAAATCACCGCAATTTACTCATTGTATGCAAGTAGCTGTCTATTCAAAAATCTGTAAAGATTACAAACCATTTTTAATTTATTCAGACCATAAAGAATACACTATGTTTGATAGTAATAATTGTTGGGAATTATCAGAAAATGGACTGAAATATTTTTTTAAAAAATTTATACAAATAAACATTCAAAGACAAGAAATGTTAAGAATGGCAGATGGCAGTATAAAAAAACTTGCTATGATGATTGGTGTTGATTGGTCTGAAATAAGAAACTGGAAGAACAATTTTATGCTAGAAAATATGCAAGAAGAAGACATAAAAAAAATGGAGGACTTTTATGAAAACTTATAGATGTGGTGATCTAACAAGTGAAGATATTAAAAGAATTATAAATAAAGAAATCTTAGAAAAATTAGAAGAAATAGCTAGGAATGTTTATAAAGAAGAAAAAAAGAAAGAAGAAGAAGAAATCGTAAACCAAATAATACAAAAGGAAGGGAATAAATGAAAATTGATCCAATAGTAAAAAATATTTTAACTGAATTAAAATTTAAAGAAACTGATTGCTTATGGGAAAAACATGGAGCAACTTGTATGAAGCATAGATACATTGAAATTGCTGGCAAGCATAAAGGAGTTTCTATAGATGCTTTAGAAGAAGTAGAAAAAAACTCTGAGGTAGGTGTTGTTGTAATTAAATGTCATGCTTCACTAGGTAAGGTGAAAGTAATTACTTATGGGGAAGCCTCACCAAAAAATAATAAAAATAATTACCCTTATGCTATGGCTGAGAAAAGAGCCATTGATAGAGCTATTTTAAAATTAATTGGCTTACATGGATTTGTCTATTCAGAAGATGAAGTTGATAGTCCAATTGATGATGTTTTATTTCAAACAACAAAGAAAGAAGTAATTCAAAATAAAAAACCAATTAAACAGAATTCTTATGCAGATAAACTTTTAGAAATTGAAAATAGTTTAAATGCTGAGAAACCTGATCTTAGTGGCTCAACAACAAAGTTGGCTAGACTAAAATCAGAAATAAATAAGGCACATAATTATTCCGATTTCCTTAAAACAAAAGAGGGAAAACAAATAATTATGTTAGATAACAAACTGATAAAAATGAAAATGAATAGGAGGTAAAAATGTCAGAATTTGTATTAAAAGAAGGAACAGGGTATTTAAATAGAGACAATGAAAACCCTGATAAATTTTGGGGTTCTTTCAAATGTGAAAAGGACTACAAAAAAGGTGAAGAAATAAAACTTACTGAATACATTAATAGAAAAGATGATGGAAAAGAAGTTCATAAATTACAAGTAAGAGGAGTTCCTAGAACTTAACTTATTGTAATATATTGGGGTGTTATTTTTTTTTATTTCCCTAGTTGTAAATTAACACCCCTTTATTAAAATTTAATAAGGAGCAAAGATGAATGACGATAATATAAAATGGATAGACATAGGTGAAAAACTTACAAAAGAATTATTAAAAAGAAAACAACAAGAATATGGTGATTTTGATGGAAATTCTTATATCGTAAGTAATTTTATTAAATCTACCCTTGAAGTAATTAATAAGAAAAAAATTAAAGTTCCAATAACAATAGTTCCTCAGTTAATGATTGTACTTAAATTAACAAGGACAATACAAGATGGTTCAAAAAAAAATACATATAAAGAAGATACGCATAAAGATATTGCTGGGTATAATCATTTATTGAAATTAATGGTACAAGGAATGGAGATTAATAATAATGAAAAACAAGAATAAAATATTTTTTAGTCCACAAATTAAAAAGATAGTTGATTTTATGAATAGTTATCATTCTGAAAATGAATACTGGCCTAAATTAAATGAAATAGGAAGCGAATTAAAAGTGTCTAAGCAAAGAATAGGTGTATTAATGAAAGATGCAGAAAAGCTAGGATTGATAAAATCCAATGATGTTTTTATGAGAAAGTATAGCTTGACTGAACTGTCAAAAAGAAGTAAATTGAAAGTCAATAATTACTATGAGTTGTAAAAAAATATATCATTATGAAATGACTGTAGTAATGGAAGAAGAATTTGATTCTGTGGAGGAAGCCGCAAATCAAATAAACGCAAGTGATAGAGCTAAAGTATCTATAACAAATACTAGATTAGTTAAATCGCTTGTAAAAAAAAAGGAGGAGCATGGAGTACAACCCTTTAACAATAAAGGAACTTCAGCAGAAAAAGGAAAAGGCAGCAATACTAATGAATAAATACAAAAGTTTTGCTGAAAGAAAAAAGAATGAGATAGCAAGAATTGCTAATCTTATTATTGCTGAAGAAAGTAAACAAATAAGAATTTCTAGTTAAAAAGAAATTCACATTATAAAAAGAAAGAAAGGAGAGCTATATCTATGGCTAAATACAAAAACGAAAGTGAGACAAACATTAACATTCATATCGGCAAGAAGATAAGAAAGAAAAGAATAGATTTGAATTGGACTCAAACTGAACTTGCAAATAAGATAAAAGTTACATTTCAACAAGTTCAAAAATATGAGAAAGGAAAGAACAGCGTAAGTTCACCTAAGTTATTCATACTATCTTATGCTTTAAATGTTCCTATAACATATTTCTTTGAAGGATTTGATGTTATTCAGAACCAATCTAATTTTAGATATGAGGACAATCCTCCTGAATTAAACAGAAACAATCAGGTTAGAAATGAGAAGTATTATCCTAACCCTAATTCTTATTCTGAAATATTAGATGATATGAATTCAGAAGAAGAAAAATTAAAAATAACAGCTTAAATAATTAGTGTGAGCTAGTGTATTCTAAGAATAAGAAATGCACTAGCTCAAAGGTGTGCAATCCTATTTATAGTCAAATTAAAACAATCTATCAATCTATAATTGATTTTCCTCTGAGTCTTTTTTCATACAGACATAGTGAGCTGGCTCTTTAGTTGCAAAAATAACAAAGGGTTCATCAGAAATTATGTTTTTATTGCAATATTTGCAAATACCAATATTCCTAATAATCTTAGTATTTTTCTTCCAAAGTTTTTTTCTACCCACCATCATCCCAGCTTTTTTTTTGACAAGCTACGCCTAACTTTTTTTAAATCCACTTTTCATCCTGCTATATGCTTTGGGTGAAATTGTAGATTTACTTTTGCTCCTACTTACATTTTTCTTCTTTCTTTGATTAATGCGGTAGTACAAACCTTTTTTAGCCATCTTGCCAGATTTTGTTTTGTGATAACCTTTCTTCATTTCTTTTTCTTTTTCTTTTTAGATTTACCAGCACTAGCTAAAGCAATTGCAATAGCTTGTTTTCTTGGTTTACCAGCTTTGATTTCTTTTTTAATGTTAGCTGATATTGTTTTTTGACTTGATCCTTTTTTTAATGGCACTATTTTTTCTCCTGTTAGTTTTGCTATTAAATTAGTTAACATTAGTATTTAGATTTCATCTTCTTACCAGATTTCTTTGCATATTTTTTAGCGGCAGCTTTGCCTTTTTTAGTATATGCGAACTTCTTTTTTCCTACCATTGGCATAGTTTTCTCCTTTTATTGTTACCATTTCTTACAAGACCAATATCTAGCAGAAAAGACATCTTTGGCAGTTGCACATTTATGTCTAGCTCTAAAAGACTTACGTCTTGCAGGAATGTTTTTTTTTATTGTCATATTAGCGTCACCAAATCTAATTATCTTTTCCATACCACCTTTGCAAGCTTTAACAACAAATTTTTTGCCGCCTTGAACTTGTCTTCTAGGTGAATTGCATTTCATTTTAGATTTGTCTATTGCCATACTTTATAACCTTCTTTATCTTTAGTTAAGGATTCTTTTCTATTTTCATTTCCCTCAACAAAAGAAACATGAATCCAAGAATTAGGTTGAGGATAGTATTCTAATATAAGTTGATCAAATATAAAATTATTTTTTATATGACTAGCTACGTTTTTATTATCAAAACCTGGAATTGTAAAGTCACAAGCTTGGCCTTGACAATGCTGGCTTTGCCTAGAACTGCCAATTTTTTCTGACAATGCTGGACTTCTAAACCCTGAAGTTATTACTATAGGTCTATCTTCGTAATAAGATCTTAAAGGTTCAAGAATTTCATTACATAATAACTTTAAATTTTTTATTTGTGGTTCAGTAGGAATGTTTAATATGTTGTGTTTCTTAGCAGTATCTGAATGTGTCATTTCTTGTAAAGTGAAATGAGGACTTAACTTAATTATCATATCTTATATTTTTTATCATACCAAAGAACTTTCCATTCTTGCTTTTTAGAAAATTTATTTCTTTTAGCATAATCTTCACCTTCTTTTCTGGTCATCCAAACTTCGTTTGTAAATAATTTCCAATCAGGACTTTTCTTATCTTTATAAACTATACAATACATTATGTGTTAGCAAGTTCTTTACAAGAAAAATTTATTAACATTTTATCTTTGTTTACGTTTTCTTCTCCTAATTCTCTTATGGTTGAAATGCCTTTAATAAAACCAGCAGTAGCACAATCATAATGAGAATTATATAAAGGATATATGTTAATTGGTTGAGTACATTTTTGTAAAACAATTGAACATATCTGTATAACAAGTAAAAATTTCATAATATTAAGTTGGTTCTTTATCTGAACAATGATAGCCAACAACTTCTTGGCCTTTGTAAGTATGATAAGTTAAATTATCATTCTTCCATCTTTTTTTTCTTTCATGCTGGATTATATTTTCTTCCCAGAATCTATGACAAGATTTATTATACAGTTCTATTTTTAAAAGACCACCATTTAATAAAATTAAACTTATAATAACAGTCTTCATTATGGAAGTTCTGCCATAAGTTTACTTGTTTCTTTTAACTCTTTAATTTCTTTCTTTAATTTTTCTATTTCTTTATTTGCTTTATCTAAGTCTTCATCAGTATTTTCTAGTTTCTGTAAGCACCTTTTATTAGCAGCATCCTTAGTTTTACCTGCGTCTTGCAGTTCTGCTACTTCTTCCCTTAGTATTCTTATTTGATCTTTATATTCTAAGATAATATCTTTTTTACTATCAGACATAATTATTTCTTTTTAAATAAATCTAATCCAGGTTTTAAACCATAGATTGATCCAAATATCCCAACTGTAAGCCAAACATACCAATCAGGCAAGTTGTTAAAGTATTCAAAAAATAAATCTAATTTTTCTTTAGCGTCTGGCTGTCCACTAAATACTGAGTAAGCAATTACAAGTATAGGTAGTATAACAATAGCAAGAACTATTTCATCTTTGTAACCAGATTGATTATCCATAACTGCTTTCTGATATTCAATCTCACCAGCAGCCATCTTAGCCATATAGTTCTTTTCAGCTACAGACTCTAATTGCTGGGCTTCTTTCTTGTTCTTATATACTTCAGCACCTGTCTTTAGTGCCATTCCTATTAAATTAAACCACATAATATCCTTTTATAAATATATTTATTAAGTCAATCAATTGTTTATATTCTTTTGTTTTTCTAGGTTTTTTCTAAATATTCTAGCTCTTTTTTTCCAAGCCCAAAGACTTATTCTGGCAGCAATACTTTCTATCATTTTGTAAAATTTGTCTGCCATTGTTTGTCCTCATAAATAAGTTAGCTAACCTTTTTCAATTATTTGAATTATTCTAGTCTTAGGTTCAGAGCCTGACTCATCTATTTGAATGATGGCTTCAACCTCACCACACATAGTGCTAGATAATGAACCTTCCATATTTCTACTCATTTCCCTTTTTGATTTAAGGCAATCAGATAGGTTATTTTTATAAGTATGTTCTATCAATTCGCCACTTGCATTAAATAAACATAAAGCAATTACAATTTGTATCATTACATTCCTTTGTTGTTTTGCCATACTACATATAAAAATAATACCGCTACTAATATTAATAAACTAATCAGATCCATTTAATCTCCAATACTCAGTTACTTGTTTCCATTCACATTCTGCATCTTCAAGGGTATAATCATACTCTTGAAATGTTCCTGCATTAATGGGAGTTTCCATTTCCATTACCAAACTTAATGTCTCTTGTTTGATCCTTTAACTTTTCAACGTCTTTCTTTAATTTCTCTACTTCCTTTTCAAGCATCTCAATCATTAAACCATCATGAATGTTCTTATCTAATTGCTGTTGATGTTTTTCTAATTGCTTTGCAGTATATTCAAGAAGCATAAATTGTTCTTGGTCAACTGGTAATTGCTTACTAGCTTCTAATAAATCTTTTTGTTGTAATTGATCTGCTGTTTCTAGTTTGTTAAGTCTTTCAATAATGCCAAAGTAAGCCCAAACAGCAATAGCTACACCCCCTACAATTGCAAGTAAGTTTCTTATTGGTAATGCAACTGATGTATTGTCTGATAATTTCATTTAGCTTACTCCTCATAATCTACCATCCACAATCTTATGTTTAATTTCTTCTGCTCTTTGGTAGGACTTCTATGTACTTTGTAAGTACCTTTAGTTTTATTTTTTAGAATCTTACCATTCTTTCTTTTGCGATAAGAAATGGTTTTAACATCTATAAGTTCTATTTTACCATTTTTTGAAACAGAAACAATATCAAAAGGACAATGAGGATCTAAACTTTTTGCTACCCAATAACCTTTTTTTGTTAGATGTGCAAGAACAGAAAGCTCAGAATGAGTTCCTTTACTTGAAGTTTTTTTACCTTTTAAGATAGCAGTTCTACGACTAAGTTTATTAGACCACCTAGACTGATTGTAAGAATCACCCATAACATTTTATATATATTATTAACTTTTATATCAAGGTGAGCTAAATGATTGTCCTTAATAGTGTCAATCTTTTGGTGAATAAGTTTCAATTCTCCTTGTAACTTAATGATGTCTTCTGAATTTTTTTGTGATTGTGATTTCATGTTATTTTTTTTGCGTAGGTAATTTTTGATACTCTTTAATTAAATTATTAATAAAGTCTTTTCCCATTATATCGTCTATAACTTTTCTTTGTGCTTTTGGTAGTTTTGCTATGTTGTATTCCATTACATAAGACAACAAAGAAGAATCTTGTTGTAATACTTCCATAGTTTCTTTTTTTGCTTCTGAAAGAAATGTTTTAATAACTAATTGTTTTTGCGGTATAGATAAATTTTTGTAACCTTCAGATTGAACAACACCTGACAAACCTAAATGAATTATTGGAGCAAAATTATTTTTAAATGCTCTGTCTAAAACTGGTATTCCTGTGCTTCTGAATATTTGTTGATATGTAAAATTTAAATTATCTAATTCTATTTCTGCTGCATTTTTTGGTTGTTTTATTGTTACACCAGTTAATTGAGTTAATATTGGATTTTCGTTTTTATATGATCTTGCAACATATTTTCCTGTTTTTTCATCAAAGACTGCATGAGTAGCAGATGTTGCATCAGGTAATTCACCAGGATTAAATATTGCTTTTAAATTATTTTCAATTGATATAGATGGATCAAATTTTGCATTATCTAATGATGATGTTTTTGTATCTTTTGCTGCTTGTATATTTCCATCAAGGGAGTCTGCAATATTCATATATGTTTTAAATCCTGTAAAATATTGACTTGCTATCTGCCCAACTAATTCGTTTATAAATTTAAGTTGTTTATTAGTTCCTTCATCAGACGCAACATTTATTAAAGAATCTACTAAATATAAACCAGTACCTCCTCTTGTTCCTGCAAACACTTTTGCAAATTCTTTAAAATTAAAAGTTTCTTGAGTAAGTGTTCCATTTTGTTTTCTATTAACTAAATCAGCCACATATAAATATGCAGCTAATGGGTTATAAGGTAATAAATCTATTCTTCTATCACCTATTTTTATCTCATTCCATTTTTCCCCAGCAAATCTTGAATCTCTAATTTGAAATGCTGTACCCATTAAACCCCAACCAACAATAGCTTTTGTAAATCCTGTTGTGTCTCCTTCTTTTAATTTTTTCATTAAAGATTTTGTGTAAAGACCATCAGTAGAAAAAGTTAATAAAGATTTTATTGGATCGGTAGCAATTTTACCTGCACCAATAATTGTAGGTAATGGACTATGTTCATATAAAAATTTTAATGAGTTTGCTAAGAATCTTGGAAATGGAATTAATAAAGTTGTAATAAAAGGCATACTATTAACAAATGATGTAAATTTTTCTCCAATACTTCCTCTTTTAGGTTGGCCTGCGTAAGTCATCTCTAAAGCAAGATCAATAGCTGCTGATATATCTTCTTTTCTTATGGTTTGAATTAAATTTTTATCAGAAACTAATTCTGCTAAATTTTTTCCTTTATAAATATCTTTTCTACCTCTTATAATTCCATCTAAAGATGAATAAAATACTGATCTCCTTGTAATAAATTCTTGAAACCTATTTAAAAAATTTAAAAGATTAGCTCCTTTTTCAACTAAATTTAATGGAGAATATCCTTTAAAACCAGATTGATTTACAATATCTGAACTATATCTTAAAAACATACGATCTTGTTCTTTAGGATAAAATTTTAAAATATTATCTACATCTCTTTTAATTCTTTCTCTTGTTCCTGTTTTTGACCAATTTAATATATTTGCAGATTTAAATGCGTTTAACCAACCTTCAAAAGCAGTTATTGGATTAACTTGTCTTTGTAATGTTTTACCACTTAATTTTTGCCAAAGCCTATCTGCACCATATTGAAGTCCTTGATATAAGACATTTAAACCAATTGTAGCTTGTTGTGATACAAAGTTTCTCATGGCTGTACTCCATTGTGCCACCATTGAAGCTCTCCTAACTCCATCAAGTCTTTTAACTGTATCATTAAGAAGAAGTTCAGAATCAATACCTTGAGCCTCAAATTCTTTTCTCATTTTTTTTGTAATTTTTCCATCTTCTAAAAATTTTCCATAAGCTCTAGCCAATTGTGATAATCTATTTAAATTTTGAGCTGAAGTTCTAGCTCCTTCAGCAAAGTAATCAGCTAAATCTTTTGGAGATAAACCATTTTTTTTAAGTAAGGCATTTATAGAATCAGCACCTTTTTTTAACATAATTCTAGGAGTAGTAAGAACATCATACATTTGTTGGCTAATTCTAATATTGGTATTTCTTTCTAGTTGATTAGTAGATAAAAGTTCATCAAAAAATTTAATTATTTTTTTTTGTGTTTTTTTGTTTATTATGTTTTCTGATATATCGTCATAAACATCTTTTGATTGTAAATTTACAGAATCTTCAAATGATTTTGCTGTTGTTCCTGTTTGTTCTTCAATAATTTTATTTCTATTTTTTCTTACTTTATTTAATTCTTTAACAGGAGTTGAATCATTTTTAATAATATTAGTTTTAACTCCGTATTTTTTTCCTCTTTGAACAAAACTAAAAAGTTTATCAAAAGCTACACCAACAATACCGCCTTCAATAGCCATTTTTAATCTAGCTTTATCTTCTGAATCTTCATCTGTAGCTTGTAAATATTCTGTAATAGGATTTGCAAGTGTTGGAAATGATTGAACTAAATTAGACAATCTATCTTCGTAAGGAGAAAAAGCAAATTGAGCAGCCAATTCTCCTTTTAATCCTGCTCTTAAAGTAGCTCCTGCAAATGTTGTTGCTTTAGGAATTTTTGTAACTGCGTTAATTAATCCTGCTGTTTTACTAACTCCAAAATAAGGAATAGCAAACCCAGTTATATCTCTTGCAAATTGTCCACCAAAATAAGTTGGTTCTGCAACAGGTTTTATTTTTACATTTTCAAATGGTCTTTCGTCAAAAAATTTATCACCTAAATAATTTGTAAAATCTACAGTTCCTTGAGCTAAATCTCTAACAGCACCACCATAAGTTCTTTTAATTAAATTTTCATAAAAATTTTCTATGCTATAATAACCATTATCTTCAATTATTTTTTCTGCATCTATTATTTTATTTCCATCAATAACTGAACCTTCTAATGGTTTTTCTCTTGCTATAGCTTCGGATAATGAAAATGTTTTTTTAGGTTCAGTCTTAATATCTTTTGGTTGGTCTTCTTTTTTTAATTGTTCAGAAGCTGAAATTGTAGGTGATATTTTTATATTTGTTTGTTCTATAGGAACAAGATCTTCTTCTTTAGTTTTTTCTGATAAAATTTCTGATAAGGATTTTTTCTTTTTTTCTTCTAAAGCAAGAACTTCTGATAAACTTAAAGGCATGAATTATTTCCTAAATTGGTTCAAGTAATGGTTCACCATTTGATTGAATACCTATAATTTTATATTCAGTACTACCAATTTTAATTGTGTCTCCTATTTTCTTTTTACCTTTATTTATTTCATTTAATTGTTTTACAACTTCAGGTAATTGTTCTAAAGCACTTAAGCTAGGTTTAACTTGTTTATTGTATAAATCTTTTTGAGCTTGATTTAAAGATTGAAACCATTCATCAAATTTATCTCCAGCAGCTTTACCTTGTTGATATAATTGTAAAGCTTCTTTTGACAAACTTGGAGTTTCAGATCTGTTTTTTAACATAGAAGCAATATAAGTAGATGGATCTAATTCAAATATTTTTTTATCTGCTTCAGGAACTTGATCTGCATATTCTTTTATTAATTGTCTTTTTCTTCTAGCACCTTCTAATTTAGAAGCTGTTTCAGAAAATTGTAATCCTTGTAATACAGATTGCATACCACCTTGACCTATAGATTGTCCTCTTTGTCCAGCAGTAAATAAAGATCCACCAATACCAACATAAGGATTT
>Ga0208161_1001238_pt1 | contig 13665 bp, 4 predicted proteins | sample CB_VirMetaG_3_FD_184538 | JGI IMG/M metagenome (GOLD analysis project Ga0208161, IMG submission 184538) | Freshwater to marine saline gradient viral communities from Chesapeake Bay - CB_1508_1S Viral MetaG (SPAdes) (version 4) | ecosystem: Environmental > Aquatic > Marine > Coastal | place: USA...
AAACATTTAATTCAATATCTCTACTATCGTGATCATTTGTAATACGAATATATACGGCAAAATGATCAGGAACGTTTGTGGGTAATACTGTGTAATATTCTACTCTGGAGTAATCTTGGAATTCAAATGTTGATTCTACACGAGATTCAAATGCTTCCTTAGATTCATAATAAACACCTTCCTGATTTTTAAATGCATGGTGCCACATATTTTCTAATCCGTTAGATTCAGCACCCCATCTTCCCATTAAACTATCGTATTGTTCAGCTGTTTGAATATTAGGGATAACATCAAGGAAAAACTTAGGTTGGAATCCCATAAAATAGGTGTAAATAGTATCACCCTCATGTGCCCTGTATTTGCCAACAAATGCTTTATTTTTATCTAATGTTTTAGAGATTACATCAATATATGATCCTTCTTTTAAAATATAATCATAGTTGAGGAAATATACTTTTTCAAACCCTAAATTATCAGCTAATGCAGTTCCGTTATAATAATTCATATAACAAGTAGGTCCGTGGTAAACATCATTACCAAATGCTCTCAAGTTAATATGAACTCCGTGATCATTATAGTTAGCCCAATAATTACAATAGTAAGTATGTTTTGTTAAAACATTATTATTATCACTAATACAATAATCAGCTGCTTTAGCTAATTCTGATGGAATTGGGATGTGAGATGTTAAAATTACTTTGCGTCCTGTTGCTTTAACTGCGTCTATTGCGCGTTTTGTAGTTTGGATAACGCTATCAGAAATTGGATATGTGGAAATGATAAACGCTTCTTTTTCCTTGTTTATAACGACATTTTCCAATCCTAAATGTTGAGCAATTTTATTTACGTTAGCATTAAAATCATCAAATTTTAAATAAGAAATTTGACCTTCGAATTTATCAAAATAATTTAGATAAACAGGTAAATTATATAGTAATTGAGGAATTTGGTATGATAATGCTTCTCTGATTACCAATGGCATTGTTTCCTTATCATTGTTATTACCTCTAGAAGTAAACAAAAATAAATCCATTGATTGATAGAAGTTATCTACATCTGTTCTTTCATTCCACCACGTTACGTTTGCTGGTTTGTTTTCCATTAATGGCTTCCAATACCATTCAAAGTTTTGTGCCTGATTACCTACACAATGGAATTCAACCTCAGGTAATGCTCTAGCATATTCAAAAAATTCTGCTTGGTTTTTACGTGGTGTGAATAAACCAATATGTAAAACATGTTTTTTATTTGGGTTTAATCCTAAACGTTTTAATGCCTCTGTTCTATCAGGGCGATCGATATATTCAATTGGGTATTCAACTAATACTTTAGGGATTTCTAAATCTCTATATTGTTGAATTTGCCAATTTGAGACAAACATAAATTTGTCTGGGAAGTATCGTTTTTGGGATACATCATATGATGAATCGTGTGATGTTTCTACAATAGCATATTTTCTATCTGTTTTGTAAATAACATCAGCTACATCTGAATCCATAAAAAATTCAGGTATTTCCTCTAAATGGACAATATCGGGTTGGACACGATTAATAATGTCAACCAATTCCATTTTATTTTCGCGTAATGTGTAAAAACGCTCATCAGGAACTAATGCTTTAATTTTGTTACGAGTAACTACTAGAACACCACCAGTACAATCAACCCATTCTACTAAATGGATTTCAAACTCATCACGTAATAATTCGATTTTTTTGGTTAAATATTGAGGCAAACCACCAGTTGATAAGTGTGGTGCCACATATAACAATTTTTTCATAGATTAATATTAATAACGAGAATATAATAACTTTATTATAAATATACACGCTTAGTAGAAAAAAATAGGGGAGCTTTCGCTCCCCTTTTTTCTATTCATTATGGTGCATTAAACGCCGGTATTGCCCAATATGTACCATTTTGAGCTCGTATCTGTAACCATTCATCTGGTTCACCTAAAGCATTACCTGTCATTCTGTTACTGTAAATTTGGCATTGTTGCGCGTCGAGGGGACTGGTCATCATTGGAATGTTAGTACCTAGAGGAATTAATGCTAGTGTAAGCGTTACATCTCCGGATAATGAACCACCACCTTCTAAACCTGATCCTGCACTTACTAATACATATGTTCCTGAAGTACCTTTGTTACCTGAGAAACCGCTTGTACCATTAGTACCTGAAGTACCTGATGAGCGTGAAGTACCTGAACCACCTGAGTTTCCGTTAGCACCACTTGTACCATTTGAACCTGAAGTACCTGAGGTACCTGATACTCGGGATTGTCCAGAAACACCATTGTTACCATTAGCACCTGATGAACCATTAGTACCATTTACACCTGAAACACCTGAGTTACCGTTATTTCCGTTAGCTCCGTTGTTACCTGATGAACCATTAGTACCATTTACACCTGAAACACCTGAGTTACCATTGTTGCCTGAAGCTCCGTTGTTACCTGATGAACCATTAGTACCATTTGTACCACTCCGTCCAGAGTTACCAGATGCACCTGTGTTTCCATTGTTACCTGATGAACCGTTAGTACCGTTTGTACCACTTACTCCTGAGTTACCTGAGTTACCATTGTTGCCTGAAGCTCCGTTGTTACCGCTTGAACCATTAGTACCTGAAGTTCCTGATACACCTGATACCCGTGAAGCACCATTGTTACCAACGTTACCATTTGTACCATTAGTACCTGATGAACCTGAAGTACCACTTGGACGTGAAGCACCACTTACACCATTATTACCAGAGTTACCATTTGAACCAGAAGTACCATTAGTGCCTGAAACTCCACTTATTCCTGAGTTACCGTTAGCTCCGTTGTTACCTGAAGTACCATTTGAACCACTAGTTCCTGATACGCCTGATACCCGTGAGGCACCTGAGTTACCGTTTACACCACTTGTACCATTTGTACCCGATGAACCACTCCGTCCTGAGTTACCTGAGTTACCGCTACCTCCTGAATTACCTGAAGAACCATTAGTACCATTTGTGCCTGATACGCCTGAATTTCCTGAACCTCCATTGTTACCATTGTTACCTGTGGTACCATTTGAACCTGTTGTACCTGAGGTACCTGATACTCGGGATTGTCCAGAAATACCATTGTTACCATTGTTACCATTTGAACCAGAAGTACCATTAGTACCTGAAACGCCTGAGTTACCATTGTTTCCGTTTACACCATTAGTACCGTTTGAACCACTAGTTCCTGATACGCCTGATACCCGTGAGGCACCTGAGTTACCGTTTACACCTGAGGTACCGTTTGTACCTGTTGAACCACTTAATCCTGAGTTACCATTGTTTCCTGCGGCACCATTGTTACCTGATGAACCATTTGTACCATTAGTACCTGAAACACCTGAGTTACCTGAACCACCATTGTTACCGCTGTTACCTGATGAACCATTAGTACCATTTGTACCTGATGTACCACTTGGACGTGAAGCACCACTTACACCATTGTTACCTGAAGTACCATTTGAACCTGAAGTACCGTTTGTACCTGAAGTCCGGCTTAATCCTGAGTTACCGTTTATACCGCTATTTCCGTTATTACCTGAGGTACCATTTGAACCTGTTGTACCTGAGGTACCTGATACGTTACTTAATCCTGAGTTACCAGTGGCTCCATTATTACCTGATGAGCCATTAGTACCATTTGTACCACTCCGTCCTGAGTTTCCTGAACCTCCATTGTTACCTGAGGTACCATTTGAACCTGAAGTACCGTTTGTACCTGAAGTCCGGCTTAATCCTGAGTTACCAGCGGCTCCATTATTACCACTGTTACCTGAGGTACCATTTGAACCTGTTGTACCTGAGGTACCTGATACGTTACTTAATCCTGAATTACCAGCGGCTCCATTATTACCTGAAGAACCGTTGGTACCATTTGTACCACTTCTTCCTGAATTACCTGAACCACCTGTAGCACCATTTGTACCGGCTGAACCAGTTGTACCTGAAGTACCTGATACTCCACTAACCCGTGAAGCACCGTTATTACCATTTACACCGTTGGTACCATTTGAACCACTTGAACCAGCAGTACCTGAAGCATTACTACGTCCTTGAACACCTGCATCACCGTTAGTACCTGCTGAACCTGAAGTACCTGAAGTACCGCTTGCCCGTGATAAACCATTTCCTCCAGTATTACCACTAGTACCATTTGTACCAGTTGAACCTGAAGTTCCGCTTAATGCTGAAGCACCATTATTTCCGTTATTACCTGAGGAACCGTTGGTACCATTTGTACCACTCCGTCCTGAATTACCATTACCTCCATTGTTACCTGAAGTACCATTTGAACCTGTTGTACCAGATGTTCCTGAAACTCTTGAAACACCATTTGCACCATTATTACCTGAAGTACCATTAGTACCAGTTGAACCACTTAATCCTGAGTTACCAGAATTACCATTATTTCCATTGGCTCCATTAGTACCGGCTGAACCTGTTGTACCTGAAGTACCTGATACGCCTGATACCCGTGAAGCACCATTACCTCCAGTATTACCATTTGTACCATTTGAACCTGATGAACCTGAAGTACCTGAGGCATTACTGCGTCCTTGAACACCGGCATCACCATTAGTACCTGCTGAACCTGATGTACCAGAAGTAGCAGAAGCATTGCTCCGTCCCTGGTTACCTGCTGCTCCATTAGTACCATTTGTACCAGTTGAACCTGAAGTTCCGCTTAATGCTGAAGCACCATTGTTTCCATTGTTACCTGAAGAACCGTTGGTACCATTTGTACCTGATAATCCTGAATTACCAGAGTTACCATTATTACCTGAGGTACCGTTTGAACCAGTTGTACCGGAAGTACCTGATGCTCTTGAAGCACCACTTACACCGTTGTTACCAGATGAACCATTTGAACCTGTTGTACCTGAAGTACCTGATACCCGTGATAAACCATTGTTACCATTTATACCAGCGGTACCGTTTGTACCAGTTGAACCTGAAGTTCCGCTTAATGCTGAAGCGCCATCATTTCCGTTATTACCTGCTGAACCATTAGTACCATTTGTACCTGATAATCCTGAGTTACCTGATCTACCGGCAACACCATTTGTACCAGCTGAACCTGTTGTACCAGAAGTACCTGAAGTATTTGAAGCCCGGCTTAAACCTGCTGCTCCCGCATTACCATTTGTACCATTTGAACCTGATGAACCACTTGTACCTGAAGCATTGCTCCGTCCCTGGTTACCAGCAGCACCATTTGTACCATTAGTACCAGTTGAACCACTTGTACCTGATACGTTACTAGCACCTGCATTACCTGCATTACCTGAACTACCATTCGAACCGGTTGTACCACTAGTACCACTTGCACGGCTTGCACCAGAAGCTCCAGCATTACCTGCAGTACCAGCTGAACCTGTTGTACCAGAAGTACCTGAAGTATTTGAAGCCCGGCTTAAACCTGCTGCTCCCGCATTACCTGAAGTACCAGTTGAACCTGTTGTACCAGAAGTACCTGAAGTATTTGAAGCCCGGCTTAAACCTGCTGCTCCCGTATTACCTGAAGTACCCGATGAACCTGAAGTACCAGAAGTTTTAGAAGGACCTGATGTTCCTGAAGCACCTGCTGTACCTGATGAACCATCAGCAATAGCTCTTACAGCTACTTTACCAGTAGATGAATTATAAACTAAATACTGTGGTAAGTTATTATCTGTAGTTAATCCTGTTAAATTAACGTTTCCAGTAACAGTGGCATTACCAGTAACTCTGAAATTGGTACCATCAAATGTTAAATTTGATTCACCATTAATGTTAGAAGCATTACCAGTAGCGGTAATAATTCTATTATCAGCATTATTAGAAATTTTAATGGTTTCAGAATATCCATTATTTCCTTTATATTCAATAGCATTTTTAGTTCTATTAAAGAATACAGAACCTGTAGGAGCGCTTGCTGGTACTGAATCTACTACTGGAACTGTTAATGTACTTTTTACATCTACGTTTGTTCCATCTACTGCCATTAATAGGGCACTACCACTATAAAAACCCAACACACCGTCGGTGCCATACTTTAACTCAATGTTATTAGTAGTAGCACCTTCGCTATATTCGAAGTTTAAACTTCCGGAAGAGGGTATAATTCTTACTGTATTAGCCATTTGGTTTTATTGATAAATATATTTTTTTATTCTTTAATGTATTCTAACTTAGGACCATTTACGTCTTTTCTTGTAGCGTTTATAGTGTAATAAGCATTTACTTCACCACATTCGCAATCGATGTAAACTTTGTTGTTATCAACGCTTACTACGTAGTGTATACATGGACTACCTACTGGGGTTAGGTGTACAGTGATTGAATCAGCGTGTACTAAATCTACCCAATAATCTGGTAATTCGATTGTTCTTTCAGTAGCATGTCCTCTTAAGAATACACCATGTTCTGGTCCTTCGAGTACACCATATTGTAATCTCCATGGATTTTTCTTAGTTGGGTGTTCAATATCGAAGTTTTTAACGTTGGCGTTGATAGTGTTAAAGTTATTTAAATCAACTGCACCACCACCATCTAAAGCATTGTTACCAGGAACCGTAATATCATGTGCTGATATATAAGTTCCATCCCAATAAGTTAATACATTAGGATTAGCAAGATTGGTTGTATCTAAACTAACTGTTCTTGTAGTGTTTAATACACCACCACCTGTTAAAGCAGTTCCTGCTGTAATTGATACATAAGTACCTGCTGAACCTACGTTACCTGAGATACCACTTGTACCTGCTGAACCTGAAGTACCAGATGAACCTGCTTGTCCTGAACCACCACCTGGGCCATTAGTACCACTTGAACCCGTTGAACCTGATGAACCAGAAGTACCACTTAACCGGCTTAATCCTGAGTTACCTTGAGCACCAGCTGAACCGTTTGAACCAGATGAACCAGATGTTCCTGAAGTACGACTTAATCCTGATAAACCATTGTTACCATTGTTACCTGATGAACCAGATGAACCAGTTGAACCTGAGGTACCACTTAATGCACTTGCTCCTGAAGCTCCGTTGTTACCTGAAGTACCGATACTACCTGATGAACCTGCTGTACCGCTTGTAGCTGATAAAGCACCTTGTCCTGCTACACCAGCTGAACCTGTTGAACCAGATGAACCTGAGGTACCACTTAATCTACTTAAACCGTTACCACCTTGGTTACCTGATGAACCTGCGGATCCTGATGAACCTGAAGTACCTGATACGTTACTTAATCCTGAGTTACCAGCATTACCATTGTTACCAGATGAACCATTTGAACCAGTTGTTCCTGATAATGCACTTAAACCTGAGTTACCTGCAGCTCCGTTGTTACCTGAACTACCGTTTGAACCAGATGAACCTGAAGTACCTGATAATCTACTTAATCCTGAGTTACCTTGAGCACCAGCTGAACCGTTAGAACCAGATGAACCTGTTGTTCCTGATACGTTGCTTAATCCTGAGTTACCGGCGTTACCAGCGTTACCACTTGAACCGTTTGAACCAGTAGAACCTGAAGTACCACTTAACCGGCTTAAACCATTACCACCTTGGTTACCTGATGAACCTGTTGAACCTGATGAACCTGAAGTTCCACTTAATGCTGAAGCACCTGAGTTACCTGCTACACCATTATTACCATTTGAACCAGATGAACCTGTTGTTCCTGATACGTTACTTAATCCTGAGTTACCGGCGTTACCATTGTTACCATTTGAACCGTTTGAACCAGATGAACCTGCAGTTCCGCTTAACCGGCTTAATCCTGATGCACCTGCATTACCTGATGAACCAGTTGAACCAGTAGAACCTGAGGTACCTGAAGTTGCGCTTAATGCGCTTGCACCTGCTGCTCCATTGTTACCTGAGCTACCGTTTGAACCAGTAGAACCTGAAGTACCTGAAGTGCGGCTTAATCCTGAGTTACCATTGTTACCATTGTTACCTGATGAACCAGATGAACCAGTAGAACCTGATGTACCACTTAATGCTGAAGCACCTGAAGCACCGTTGTTACCTGAAGTACCGATACTACCTGATGAACCTGCTGTACCTGAAGTGGCACTTAATGCGCTTTGTCCTGCTACACCTTGAGAACCAGTAGTTCCTGAAGATCCACTTGTACCTGAAGTTCTACTTAATGCTGAACCACCGTTAACGCCAGTTGAACCATTTGAACCAGATGAACCTGAAGTACCTGATGTTGCGCTTAACCGGCTTAAACCAGCGGCACCAGCATTACCTGAGCTACCATTTGAACCTGTACTACCTGAAGTACCTGAAGTAGCTGATAATGCACTAGCACCAGCAGCACCAGCATTACCTGATGAACCTGTACTACCTGTTGAACCACTAGTACCTGAGGTAGCACTTAATGCTGAAGCACCTGCGTTACCAGCGTTACCACTTGAACCATTTGAACCAGTAGAACCACTTGTTCCTGAAGTTTTACTTAAACCACTATTACCTGCAGCACCTGCGTTACCTGAACTACCTGTTGAACCTGTAGATCCGCTTGTACCTGATGTAGCACTTAAAGCGCTTGCTCCTGCTACACCAGCGTTACCTGAAGATCCGTTTGAACCAGTTGATCCTGATGTACCGGAAAGAGCACTTGCTCCTGAGTTACCCGCGTTACCTGCTGAACCATTTGAACCAGTTGAACCGCTTGTACCTGAAGTAGCACTTAAAGCACTTGCTCCTGCTACACCAGCGTTACCACTAGAACCTGTTGAACCTGTTGAACCTGAGGTACCTGAAGTAGCACTTAATGCTGAAGCACCGGCTACACCTGCGTTACCTGTTGAACCATTTGAACCAGTAGAACCACTTGTTCCTGAAGTTTTACTTAAACCACTATTACCTGCAGCACCTGCGTTACCTGAACTACCTGTTGAACCTGAAGTGCCTGAAGTGCCTGAAGTAGCTGATAATGCGCTTTGTCCTGCACCACCTGCGTTACCATTTGAACCGGTTGAGCCAGATGAACCTGAAGTTCCACTTAACCGGCTTAAACCATTACCACCTTGGTTACCTGATGAACCTGTTGAACCTGTTGAACCACTAGTACCTGATAATGCGCTAGCACCTGAAGCACCATTGTTACCTGAGGTACCAATTGAACCGCTTGAACCTGCTGTACCTGAAGTAGCACTTAGAGCTGATTGTCCTGCTACACCGGCTGAACCTGTTGAACCAGTTGAACCAGATGAACCAGATGTTCTACTTAATGCTGAAGCACCGTTATTACCAGCTGAACCGTTTGAACCTGATGAACCTGAAGTACCTGAGGTAGCACTTAACCGGCTTAAACCTGCTGCACCTGCGTTACCACTTGAACCATTTGAACCAGTAGAACCACTTGTACCTGAAGTAGCTGATAATGCACTAGCACCAGCAGCACCAGCATTACCTGATGAACCTGTACTACCTGTTGAACCTGAGGTACCGGAAGTAGCACTTAATGCTGAAGCACCTGCTACACCTGCGTTACCTGAACTACCGTTTGAACCTGTAGAACCTGCTGTACCTGAGGTTTTGCTTAAACCGCTATTACCAGCAGCACCGGCTGAACCAGCACTACCTGTTGAACCTGAAGTACCTGAAGTACCTGAAGTAGCACTTAATGCTGAAGCGCCTGCTGCACCTGCATTACCTGTTGAACCGTTAGAACCAGATGAACCTGAGGTTCCACTTAACCGGCTTAATCCTGAGTTACCAGCGTTACCTGAACTACCGTTTGAACCTGTTGAACCACTAGTACCTGATAATGCACTAGCGCCTGAAGCACCGTTATTACCTGAGGTACCGATTGAACCTGAAGAACCGGCAGTGCCTGAAGTTGCACTCAAAGCGCTCTGTCCTGCTACACCTGCTGAACCTGTTGAACCAGTTGAACCTGAGGTACCTGATGATTTACTTAAACCACTATTACCAGCAGCACCGGCTGAACCAGCACTACCTGTTGAACCAGAGGTACCAGATGTTGCACTTAAAGCACTTGCACCGGCTACACCTGCATTACCTGTTGAACCATTTGAACCGGTTGAACCTGAGGTACCGGAAGTAGCACTTAACCGGCTTAAACCAGCAGCACCTGCTGAACCTGTTGAACCAGTTGAACCTGAGGTACCTGAAGTAGCACTTAATGCTGAGGCACCTGCTACGCCGGCGTTACCTGATGAACCATTTGAACCAGATGAACCTGAGGTACCTGATAAGCGGCTTAAACCATTATTACCTTGGTTACCTGAAGAACCATTTGAACCGGTTGAACCACTAGTACCTGATAATGCACTAGCACCTGAAGCGCCATTGTTACCTGAAGTACCAATTGAACCTGAAGAACCAGCAGTGCCTGAGGTAGCGCTTAATGCACTTTGTCCTGCTACACCAGCTGAACCATTTGAACCAGTTGAACCTGCTGTACCTGAGGTTTTGCTTAAACCACTATTACCGGCTGCACCTGCTGAACCATTTGAACCTGTAGAACCTGAAGTACCACTTGTAGCACTTAATGCTGAGGCACCTGCTACGCCGGCGTTACCTGAACTACCATTTGAACCTGTTGAACCAGCAGTACCTGAGGTTTTAGATAAACCACTTAAACCAGCAGCACCGGCTGAACCTGTACTACCTGATGAACCAGCTGTACCTGATGTAGCACTTAATGCTGAAGCACCAGCTGCACCTGCGTTACCACTTGAACCGTTTGAACCTGAACTACCTGAAGTAGCACTTAACCGGCTTAAACCTGCTGCACCTGCGTTACCACTTGAACCATTTGAACCAGTTGAACCACTAGTACCTGATAATGCACTAGCACCTGAGGCGCCATTATTGCCTGATGTACCAATACTACCGCTCGAACCAGCTGTACCACTGGTTGCACTTAATGCGCTTTGTCCTGCTACACCAGCTGAACCTGTTGAACCAGTAGAACCTGATGAACCAGCAGTACCTGAAGTTTTACTTAATGCACTTGCTCCTGCATTACCTGCAGAGCCATTTGAACCTGTTGAACCACTAGTACCTGAAGTAGCTGATAAAGCACTAGCTCCAGCAACACCTGCGTTACCTGAACTACCGTTTGAACCTGTGCTACCACTTGTACCACTTGTATATGATAAACCTGAATTACCAGCAGCACCGGCTGAACCAGAAGAACCAGTTGAACCGCTTGAACCCGCTGTACCAGAAGTTTTACTTAAACCGCTATTACCAGCATTACCTGTTGAGCCGTTTGAACCTGTTGAACCTGAAGTTCCTGAAGTAGCTGATAATGCTGAAGCACCAGCAGCTCCTGCTGAACCTGTACTACCAGCTGAACCTGATGTACCAGATGTTGCTGAAAGTGCTGAAGCACCTGCTACACCTGCGTTACCTGAACTACCGTTTGAACCAGTAGAACCTGCTGTACCTGAGGTTTTGCTTAAACCACTATTACCGGCTGCACCTGCTGAACCATTTGAACCTGTAGAACCTGAAGTACCTGATAAAGCTGAAGCACCTGAAGCTCCATTATTACCTGAAGTACCAATACTACCACTTGAACCAGCTGTTCCAGAAGTGGCTGATAATGCACTTTGTCCTGCTACACCTGCAGAACCTGATGAACCTGTACTACCACTTGAACCTGAGGTTTTGCTTAATGCACTAGCTCCTGCAGCACCGGCTGAACCGTTTGAACCAGTAGAACCACTAGTACCTGAAGTTGAGCTTAATGCACTTGCACCACCATCACCTGCTGTACCTGTTGAACCTGATGAACCGGCAGTACCTGAGGTTTTAGATAAACCAGCAGCACCTGCTGAACCTGTAGAACCAGTTGAACCTGAGGTACCTGATGTAGCACTTAATGCGCTTGCACCTGCGTTACCAGCTGAACCGTTTGAACCTGATGAACCGGCTGTACCGCTAGTTTTAGATAAACCACTATTACCGGCTGCACCTACTGAACCATTTGAACCAGTTGAACCTGAAGTTCCACTTAATGCTGAAGCACCTGAAGCGCCATTGTTACCTGAGGTACCAATTGAACCTGATGAACCAGCTGTACCTGAGGTAGCTGATAATGCACTTTGTCCAGCAACACCTGCTGAACCTGTTGAACCTGATGAACCTGCAGTACCTGAGGTTTTAGATAAACCAGCAGCACCTGCTGAACCTGTTGAACCAGTTGAACCTGAAGTTCCACTTGTAGCTGAAAGTGCTGAAGCACCTGCTACACCTGCGTTACCTGATGAACCGTTTGAACCAGTAGAACCTGAAGTTCCACTCGTAAATGAAAGTGCTGAAGCACCTGCTACACCGGCTGAACCTGTTGAACCAGTTGAACCTGATGAACCAGCAGTACCTGAAGTTTTGCTTAAACCACTTAATCCAGCAGCACCTGCTGAACCTGTTGAACCAGTTGAACCTGAGGTACCTGAAGTAGCACTTAATGCTGAAGCACCTGCTACGCCGGCGTTACCTGAACTACCGTTTGAACCTGTTGAACCACTTGTACCTGATAAAGCTGAAGCACCTGAAGCACCATTGTTACCTGAGGTACCAATTGAACCAGATGAACCTGCTGTTCCACTAGTTGCGCTTAACGCACTTTGTCCTGCTACACCAGCAGAACCAGTACTACCTGTTGAACCTGAGGTACCTGAAGTAGCACTTAAATTACTTAATCCAGCAGCACCTGCTGAACCATTTGAACCAGTTGAGCCTGAAGTTCCACTTGTAGCACTTAATGCTGAAGCTCCAGCGTCACCTGCGGTTCCAGTTGAACCTGATGAACCTGCTGTACCACTAGTTTTAGATAAACCAGCAGCTCCGGCTGAACCTGTTGAACCTGTTGAACCACTTGTACCTGAAGTTGCAGATAATGCAGAAGCACCTGCTACACCTGCAGAACCTGTTGAACCAGTTGAACCTGAAGTACCTGATGATTTGCTTAAACCACTATTACCTGCGTTACCAGCTGAACCGTTTGAACCTGTTGAACCAGAGGTACCAGATAATGCACTAGCACCTGATGCTCCATTATTGCCTGATGTACCAATTGAACCTGATGAACCAGCAGTACCTGAGGTAGCTGATAATGCACTTTGTCCTGCTACACCAGCTGAACCATTTGAACCAGTTGAACCACTAGTACCACTTGTAGATGAAAGTGCTGAAGCACCGGCGTCACCCGCAGTACCATTTGAACCTGTTGAACCAGATGTACCTGAGGTAGCTGAGAGGGCTGAAGCACCTGCATCACCTGCTGTACCAGTTGAACCTGATGAACCAGCTGTACCTGAGGTTTTAGATAAACCTGCAGCACCAGCTGAACCAGCACTACCTGTTGAACCACTGGTTCCACTAGTAGCACTTAAATTACTTAATCCAGCAGCACCTGCTGAACCATTTGAACCTGTTGAACCGCTTGTACCTGAGGTAGCTGATAATGCAGAAGCACCTGCGTCTCCTGCTGTACCTGTTGTACCAGTTGAACCTGAAGTACCTGAAGTGGCAGATAATGCTGAAGCACCATTGTTACCTGAAGTACCAATTGAACCTGATGAACCTGCTGTACCTGAAGTAGCACTTAATGCTGATTGTCCAGCAACACCTGCTGAACCTGTTGAACCTGTTGAACCAGAGGTA
>Ga0208161_1001240_pt1 | contig 13658 bp, 12 predicted proteins | sample CB_VirMetaG_3_FD_184538 | JGI IMG/M metagenome (GOLD analysis project Ga0208161, IMG submission 184538) | Freshwater to marine saline gradient viral communities from Chesapeake Bay - CB_1508_1S Viral MetaG (SPAdes) (version 4) | ecosystem: Environmental > Aquatic > Marine > Coastal | place: USA...
ATGAACTTATCAGTGATGGCTACTGAAATATTGAAGTTAGTAAGCTGTGAGAGATCCAACTTAACATGCAAAAACTCAAGAAGGTCTGGGTGATCAACATTAAGTTCCGCCATGAGAGCAGTCCTACGATTCTTACCAGCTTTGACATGGTTTCCAACCTCATTAATCATCTGCATTACGGAAACAGATCCGGGTGCCGAGTTCTTTACATTGCCAATGTCATCACCCTTTGGACGGATCTTAGAAAAGTTAAAACCAATACCTCCTCCACCACAGGAGATACGATACATGTCTTGAATAGTCTTACCGATAGATTCTACTGAATCTTCCGGTTCAATAGCATAACAATTAAGTAGGTTCTGGTGCTTTCGGCCAGAACCGTAAATGATACGGCCGCCAGGAACTAGATCACCTGTACTAAGAGATTCATAGAACCTCTTTTCAAACTTCTCAATATCTTCTTCCTTCTCAGCAGAGGCAACATGTTTAGCCATTGCCTTGCATCGCTCTGAATACTTTGTCTCACCAGGGTATGCATACCGCTGCATGAAGATTTCTTGACCTAGTCCATCTAGTTGCTTAATTGCCATAGTTACTTTCTTTTCTTCTGTATAGTTGATTCACCTCGGGACTTAATGATAGTAATATCCTGCCCTGAATCCAGCCTCTTTTTTAAATAATCATTATGAGTTATTAAGAATAAGGTAGCGTTCTCTTCCTTTACCCTACTCAATAATGTATGTATGCTGTAAGCGCCTTCTTCGTCTATATTTTCGGTGATTTCGTCGAAAAAAATTAAATTGCTCTTTACTTTAGAGATTTGCCTGAGAACATTTTGTAATGCAAGCATTACTGCAAGATTAATTTTTCTCTTCTCACCACCTGATAAAGAGATAAACTTAATTTCTCTACCGTTATTTGTTATTGTTTCATTTAACTGATCATCAAATTGTAGTATAAATTGATTATTAGTTAAAATAGAAATATATTCATTAGTCTTACTGTTGAGAACATGTAGAATGTTTTTAACAAAGTATTTAATAAGACCTTGCTCGGATAAACCCCTTTCCCAAAATCTTAATACTTCGTAGTTTATACTAGCTTCAGCTTTCTCTTTTTCTTTTAGTCTAATAGACTTTATTACACTTGCCAACTCATCTCTAATAATCTTTTGATTATTTTGTAGATTTTCTTTTTCTTTTAAAATAATAAATTCTTTTAGTGTAATTTTCTTATTAAGATCTTCTAACTCGTCGAGCCTCTTATTTAATCCTTTTTCCAATAATAAAAGCTCAGACTTAATATTTTTATACTCAACACCGTATTCCTGAATATCATTGTAGGTTACAGCCTTATGAGTTAGTGATCCGCACTCACCACACTTTATTATATCCTGATGAGCACCTTTCTCAAGAATCTTATCTAGTTGTGCTATCTTATTTGTAGCTAAACCTATATCCTTTTTATACTGGGATAATTCAGATGTCAATATCCTTTTCCTGCTTTCACGATCAGATACATCATCTAAGGTCTCGGTTAAAACTACTTTTTCAAAGGACTCTAATCTTTTTAATTCTAGGGCTTTTCTTCTATCTGAATATTCTTTTAATAGAGTATCGCAAACTTTAATTTTATTACTCTCTAAAGATTTTAAGGATCTAATATTATCTCTTAAACCAAAAATATCTTCAAGATTAAGAAAACTTCTAACTATACCCCTCTTCTCATCAGGGGTTGCCGACAGAAAGTCCAGCGGAACATGCTGACCAAATACAAAAGCAGCAATATATGTTTTATAGTCTATCCCTAGAACAGACTCAATGCGCTCCTGAGTCTTAGCCATATTCTCTTGAGTCTGGGAGACGCCGTTTATTGTAAACTCAATGGAGGACGGCTTTTTTGTTCTTATAATTTTAATATCGCCATATCCAGGCTTGTATATATCTACTTCAGTCTGAAGTTTACTTTTCTCCTCACAGTTTACTAGAGCTTCCTCAGTGGACTTTCTTATAGTCTTGCCAAAGATAGAAAAAATAACAGCTTCAAAAATACTACTTTTACCTGACCCATTACTCCCACCCGCGTCCTTGTTCTTCCCTTTGATTTGAACAATACCGCTGTAGTTATCAAAGTCTATAACCTCGTTCTTAAAACTATAAAAGTTAGCTATCTTTAGTTTCTTTATAAGCATTTTTTAACTTTCTAAATCCATCTAATAACAAATCTTTTGGAAGAGATGAATTATTTTCTTCACAGTATCTCTCTATAAGATCATCGTTGAGTTCAAATGATACATCTCCAATAACTAGATTACTTTGTTTATCTTCATAAGAAGATAGTGGGACATATTTTATATCTACATATTTTACGTTGTATTCTTCTAAAATTTTATCCCTTAAATCCACAGAATCCTTATCTAGTAATTGGTTTACATATATCTTTAAAAGGGTATGATAATTTGGATCATTTATAAAGTCTTTATTAGACTTTAATGAATCGTAAGGAACAACTAAATGTCTAATGCCCTTATTGATATCTTTAAAATAAGATTCTTCTCCATCAATAATTCCATATCTATGTGGATTATCAGATTCTGAGAATGACGTTGAGTATGGAGTACCTACTACGGATACTAATCCCTCATCTACAGGCTTATGAATATGACCCAAGAAGGTCCTATATTTAAAGTCCGATAATCTTAGGAACCCATCCTGGTCTCCGGCAGTATTTATGCCTCCAAGAAATCCAAAATGGCCAAACACATAAGTGTTATCTCCAGATGTAATTCCATCCAAGGACTTTTTAATTAGTTCTTCATTTTCATAATGAGGAATAAAAGCAAAGTTATAACCATGATAATTTAAATAGTTAGTATTTACAATAACTTTAACTTTGCCAAATCCTTTTGAGTCATATAGGCTTAGTACAGTTTTAATGTTTTCATCACTCTTAGAAGCGGTATCATGATTCCCTCTAAGAACAAAAATATCACACAATCCTGGAATTGTTGATAGGTGATCAAAAAACTTTTTAACTCTAATTAAAGTAAACGGATCTGGTCTTCTCTCATTAAAGATATCACCTAAAAATATTACTGCCTTTGGATGTTCACTTTCGATTATATCAATAATCGTTTGCATCTGAACTTCAATATAATCAGACTTAGAAAAGTGGGTGTCCCCAATAACCAAACACTTTCTATTTTCCATTATATATTTTCTTTGTCTATGCCAAGATCCGATAAGGTTGGCTCTAGAATATTATAGATACCCTCAGCTAACATTCTAATTTCATATTGTGAATCTGGCTTTAACCTTTGGTGAAGAAACCAGATAACAGATTGTAATGACACCGTCCAGTAAGCCTCAGAATACATGCTCTGGGGCAAAACCATCCTTGCTATCTCCTTGGCCACCCCATTTTTAATTAGCCTCTTATAATTGAATACAGCGGCTTCTGCGGAGGAGAGCATCAGTTCCTTAAGCTCTTCATTAGACCTCCAGAGGGGATCACTTGGATCCAGTGGATTCTCGTACTTCCCACTGGATTGTTTATTTCCATGTCCGGGATTAGACCTTAATTCCAGTGGAATATAAAACTGATCTGATGTGCTTGTATATCTTCCAGAGATTTCATTCCATGAGCAACCTTTATCTATGTCATAGATGTGATCAAAAACTTCTAATGATACCTCTTCTCCATCTACCTCATAAGTTCTAAATCCAGACCCTACTTGATATTTCATCAATTGTCTAAATACAAATAATGGAGCCTTAATATGAAAAGTGAAGTAAGAGTGTCTGAACGGGCTGGTATGTTCATGTTTCCATAGAAATTTAGTCAACTTCTTATCGGAATCATCGGTTTCAGTTTTCTTCTTATTATAAGAAATCCTTGCGGAATTAACAACCTTTAATGAGGGATCAGTATTCATATGATCCACTAATCCAACATAACTTATATTATCTTTAAGGTAATCCATTATCTAATAACCTCTTCTCCTGCTCCAAAGGATTCTCCAACTAGAACTTCAATTTCTAATGGCACGATAAACTCAAGTCCAAACATCTTTCTAACATATGGATAGTTTACCATCTCATCAAATAATAGATCTAGTGTATCATCAACATGATCTTCTTTTGCTACTAATTCGATAGAATCGTGAACAGTGGCTACAATCTTAGCATCTAAACCGGATTCCTTCAACCTTTTATCTAGTCCAATAATACATGATACAATTGTATCTGATGCAGCAGACTGAACAGTAAAGTTCAAACCTTGCCTTAAGGAACCTTCCATAATCCATCTTTGTGGGGCACGGATATTTGGTAGATTCCTTCTACGTCCAAAGATAGTATAGGCGTAACCATTTTCATAGATGAAACTGTGAACCTTTTGAATATAGTTAGCAACTCCTGGGAATCCATCCATCCAGGAGTTAATAATCCTTTCGGCTTTCTTAAGTGGAATTCCTCGCCTCTTAGAGAGGGTTGCTGCTGTTCCCCCATAGATTGTGAGGAATGAAACTTCCTTAGCAATCTGTCTTTCTTCTGCTGTCACTTTTTCTGGTGGCTTACCAAAGGTAAGCGATCCTGAAAACCTGTGCAAGTCCACCTTATCATTAAAAGCATTCACCATGTTAGTGTCTTTAGATAGGTGAGCCATAATTCTTAGCTCCATGGACTTAACGTCAGCGGTGATAAACTTATACCCCTTAGGTGCTACAACGTAATTTCTGATGTTGTACTTAGCTTCTCTTGGTAGAGTATGGAAGCTAATGCCCATCTTCTTTCCATTATCCCCTGTATAACTAGAGTTAGAAAGTCTACCTGTGGTGGTACCATCTAAGTTATATTGAACATAAATCTTCCCGTCCCCGTTATACTCAAGTGCGTTACTTACACCATTAATATAAGTTGTATAAAGCTTTTTGTAACCTCTATACTCCATAAACTTCTTTAGAAAGTCTCTAGATTCTAGAAGCTTTTTGTCGTCGAGGGATTCGATTACTGATTGAGCAATCCTTTTTTCGTGGGCTTCTTGCGCTCTACTAGGCATTGATGCCTCTCCTATTTATTTCTTGTTCAAGCATATCCAGTAGCGTATCTAAACTTTCCACATCAGTAGATGGCTTATTAGTCTTATCAGACCTTTTTACAGGATAAAGACCTAGACCTGTATTCAAAAGATTATTCTTTGAATCGCATGAGTAAATAATCTTAGTGAGATCAGCCGTGGAGTCAATATTATAGTTTTTATCAACGCTCTCAAAGTTGAAAATCTCTTCCTCGGTAGTAACGATGTCCATGTATATCTTTGATCTTAGATCATTAAGGATCTCGTTAGAAATAATTAGACCCTCTAACTCAATATCCCTAAAGATATTTGTAGCCGGGCTCAGGATTGCTTCGTATGTCTTTTCCATCTGAAGTTTTTCAACCTTTGACCAGAGAAGATCAAAACACTTCATTGTAAAGTATGCGTCAAGAGCGTTCCCCCTAGCCATCCTTGGCAGGGGCATGTTATTCCAATCTACCTTCTTTCCATCAGTCCCCAGCATCAATTAGCTCCTGCTCATGAGGGAAATAATAATTTACCAAGTCCTTTAGACTTTTTGGAAGATTCTCATCTATCAGATGGTGAATCAGCTTTGTATCATAGACATTGACAATATCAGGGAATCCAGACTTTTTAAGAAACTTCATATCGAACTTAGCATTATGAAATACCTTTTTAGTTTTTTCATTCAGAAATATTTTCTCTGAATATTTAACAAGTTCTAACTTGAACTCCTTGTCATTAAAGTCTTTGTGATCAAATGGAAAAACGAAAGTTTTATATCCACTATCCGTTGAAAAGGACATAGCAATCGTTTGAATCTTACCCTTAATAAAATCAAAGCCAGTGGTTTCAATATCAATAGCAACGTCATAATTCAAGTAAGGATCTAACTTTTTTAAAGACCCAACGTTGTCAATCATCTCCCAGTCAAGAGAGTTATCCTTTTTAGAGTTAACAATAAACGCTTCGATAGCATTCTGAATATCCAACTCAAATAAATATTTGAACTTAGGTTCAATAATAACTTGAGTAGGGTGATAAATTGGGACAACTGGGATCTTTGTTCCGTCCACTAACTCATAGTCGAATACATTACCCCTCTTGTTTGTAATCCCACTCTTCTTCAACACCATAATCATCGCTAAATTTCCACAAAGGAAAATTAGCTTTGGCCTTATAATTTCTATAGACTTTTGAATGTGGCTACGACAGATGTTTCTATCTGAGGCTGAAATGTCCCTCTCCTTTACGGCGGGACACTTAACAGCAGGAGTGTAGGCCACCTTGTCTAGCTGATTATATCCAGTAGATAGCAAAGTATCAAAGATTAGGTTCTCTTCTTGGTCATTGAAAGCGCATACCTGCCCCATATCATCCTGTTTAAAACTATCAGAAACAAATAGTATATCAGGATTTAATACAACATCTTCACGATCATGATCCATGACCGAGTGATAATCTTTGTATTTTGATAAAATAGAGCACCCAAAACAGGAGTCATTTTGGGAGTTAAATAATTCTGGGTAAAATTTCATCTATAATTAGATTAGTGGCAAAGTATATTGATAATAAAAAATTTGAATCATTAATTACAGAGTTCTGTTCCGGCCAGCACCATAATAGCGAAGAACTAATGGAACTTTTCGACAAATTGATAACAAATATTATCAATAGCTTTAACTTTAAAGTTGAAATGGATGACGCCAAGCAGGAATGTTATCTTTTAATCTTAAAGATTCTTAAGAACTTCGATTCATCCCAAGGCTCGGCGTTTAATTATTTTACTACGATTATATTAAATAATCTTAAGCTTATATCAACTAAAAATAGAAAATACAGGGATCGTATAAACTCTTACATAGAGCACAAATTCGGACATCAGGCTCCGAGTTCCCTGTAAACGTCGTAGGTGTAATCGTGTAGTGTCACCTTACAGGCCCCATCCTTTCTAACAATCTTTATCAGGGACGGAGTCGTAACGACATTAATATTTGTATTGAAGTAGTTGTTCACTAATGAAGCAATATCCGGTGTATAGAAAGTATCTACTATAACCAAATTGTTTCTAGCTTTTCTCTTCCTAGCAAACTTAACTGAATTATTATCATCCCAAAGTGATGTTACAAAAATAAAAGTAGTATCATCATCCTTATTACTAACATCACTTGTGGATCTTAGGAATCGGTGAATTTCGGGATTACCTCTAAGCCTGAAAGTGTCAGTCATTTTCTTCAGTGTTTTGTTGCGTAGATGCTTGCTGTAGGTTGATTTCCATCTTATCAACGTCAATACCAGACGCTGCTAGCTGTTTCTTTAACTCCTCATCATGCATGAGACGGTGTGCAGCGTCTTGCAACTTCTGGTTTAGGTATTCAATACCATTAAAAAAGATTTGCTTGAAGAAATCATCTTCAGATAGTTCAGTTGGCTTAACTGCATTAGTCCAATTTTTGAAACCTTCGGCTTCAACCTTATTTAGTTTAATTGAGATTTTCATTCTACCTTTACTTCTTTCCTTGGAAGTTACCTTCCATTGTTCTGGGTGTAAGTTAATTCTTTCTACCATCGTGTCTATTATAGTGTATGCCGAAGAAAAATCAAGAAATTCAAGATGATTTTGATCTTTCCAACTTTACGACTAACCAAAAAAGAAAAAAAGTTAACTCTAGAGCGAAAGGAAATCGCTTTGAAAATAAAGTTGCAAAACTATTTAATCAAAAGTTTAATACTAAAGAATTTAGTAGAACACCAGGATCTGGGGCTTTTGCTACTACACATAAGTTACCTTCTTATATGAAAATATATGGTGACTTAATAACCCCAGAAAAATTTAGATTTATTATAGAGTGTAAGAAAGGATATAATGGAGAAACAATATGTGATTTATTTAATAATAAATCTGATGTTTCAGACATGATAGTCAAAGCCGAGAGAGACAGCCAGAATTCTTCAAAACCTTTTCTACTAATAATTGGACAAGATAGGAAGGATCCGGTTGTAATTACAAATGACGTAATTAGATACGACGATAACTCACAAACTCTAGAAGGAACTATAAAAAATATTGGGATTAAAATGTTTAAGCTTAAAGATCTTTTATCTAGGGACTCCAGTTATTTTTTTGACGAGTGAAGAAAACATTTTAATCTGTTCAATTAGTAGATGGTTGATACTATCATTATCATAAGACTCACCAATTTGAGTCTTTTGAGCACAGCTTTCCATTCTTTTTTCACCTAAAGAAGTTTTAGTTTTTCCTTTTGAGCTAGTTTCATACTTAATATTTCCTCTATTTGAATCAGTGATATTGATGGTTCTACCGGAAAAAGATACTTTAGCACTTCCATTAACTAAGTCATTTATCACGCCATAGATACAATCATTATGGCTACCAACATATTTCTTACCATCCTTTGGCGACACAGCTTCATAAATATCATCTTTTGATGAGGCTCCTGCTGTTGCTATTTGAAATGCTAAGTAGTGTCTATATTTTTTAGCATCCTTACCATTTAATTCTTTATGTAGAATGCAATTTTTTATAGCTTTTGCTATCTCATCACGAGATTCTTCATCTCCACCAGAGTTCTCTTCAGCAGCCCTAAGAGCATCTCTTAGCTCACTTAGTGGGGGGTTAGAAAGTTCTTCTTGGGTAAACTTAGTCCCAAGATGATCCTCCATAAGTTTTATGGAATCGTTGTATTGATCTTTTATTATTCTCTTACCATTTGCGTCTTCTGTCCAAGACTTTCTCATTTTTGATACAGCACCATCAATCCTGGAGAACTCTTTATCGACCTCTCCAACACTTTCTGACAACTCACGACGGGTTATTCCCAAGTTTTTAGAAATAGATCCTACAAACCTGCCATCCTCGCTTCTTATGTCACCGGACAACAATGCATTTTTTAATTCTTCTGCTCTATTTTTCGTTAGTTCACCTAGTGTAACGAAACTTACTCCATTATAATAATGTTTGTAACCTACACCAACAATATTTATTTCACTGTTCTCATCAAGGCCATGATTCTTTAAATAGGATTCAAAAATTTTCTTAACTCCAGGATCCAAATAATCTAACATTTCACCTGCCTTAACGGTGTGGACTAGTCCTTCAGCCTTCTTTGGGTCTATGCCAGAGTCTATTAATCCTTTTACTGCTCGGTCCCTATCACGGTGAACTTCAAGATTATCTGCCTTTTTCCCGCTTCCGGTCCTCCCGCCTACTGGTAGCGCCAGTTCGAAACCTCTTGTCCTTTTTGAATCAATATGAAATTTTCTTACCCTCGCATATGCATCACCAAAGTTTCCGGACTTAAAAATATCTTGGATTGCCTTAGCATAAGCCGCTGTTTCCTCATCTAAAGCGGGGTCTTCATTTAGTTCTTGTAAAGCTGACTGTAGCTTATCTCTTTTTTCAAAGAAAGACTTTTCAATGTATTTTTTTATATCAGAACATAAGTTATCTTCTTTGCCTCTACAGTTCTCTGCATAAAGTTCCAATAAAGTAGCATGCTCATGGAACATAGACCTTATAACATGGGACCCAGCTTCTGCCGTTGCCAATTTAAAATCTGGTCTATTTAAAGGACTTTCAGACTCATGTTTATTTAAAATTTCTTTCTCATAGGAACTAATAGATTCACATAAAACTTTTGCAGCTTCCCCTGTTATTACTAAACCTTTTGATGAGCCACTTGGGTTAGACCTTGGTTTATTTGCTATAAGAACTCTACTACAATCATCCCCAAGGATTGCAACTCTATTTTTTAGTTTTCTATAGTTGTCCAGGTTTATTGCGCCTTTTTCATGGTAACTACCAAGTATATCAACAACTTCAGAATAAGTTTTAGTTACTTCTTCTTTTGTTTTATCGTCAATAGGCTCTTCATTCCAAGTTCCATTAGTAGGGTCATATCTAAATCCTAACGCAATTGATAACGACTTAGCTACAGTACCGTTACCACTAGATAATCCTAAAAGGAATTTTGTCCAAGCCTGTCTTTTTTGTCTTTTATTAGGGTCTCTAGGATAAAATTTTGTAACTGATTTTTGCCACGTAGCTTTAAGTTTTGATATAATACTATCAATTGGAGATAGTTCTTGTTGGACAACTTCTTGATCTAAACCTTGGCTTTGATCTCCACTTTTTCCTAAAATAGAATTTATAACTGATTTAAAATTAGCTCTATTTCTATCAGAATCTTTTCCATGTAATGACAAAGTTCCATTACTCAACATTACATATATTGACCTATTTCCTATATCTACAACCAATCTACAACCATTTCCAGTAGACATTGTTTGCAGAAGTTTTGCATTGCCTATTGGTATTGGCTGATTTACTTTAGGACAAGAGGAGTTCTGGGCTGATTCTTCCTCATTAATCGAATCACCTGGGGATTCTGTAGAAGTCGTAGAGTCACCTTGAGACCTAAATAAGTAATTTTTTCTAGGATCGTTATCAACAGGACTTATATTAAATTTTTCTATTGTTTCCTGATCTGATTGTTGATTAGCTTGTTGATTAGGTTGTTGATTAGGTTGTTGATTAGGTTGTTGGTTGGCCTGCTGAGAAACATTCTTTAATGCAGCAACTACAATTTGTGAAGCCTTTTGGATATCAGCCTGAAACCCTGCATCATTCTGAGTTTCAGGCTGCTCAGTAAGGATTACCAGCCTCCGCTTCTTTAGGTTACTGTAACTCTCAAGAAGCTCTTTAAAATAACTCATATTCTATTATAGAGTTTTTTAGTACTTGTAATAATCCATAAAATCGTATTTGAAGGTAACTTCTAAAGTATGGAAGTCATTTGTTGAATAGTTGTGTTCAGCAAATCTAACCATACTTGGATAAACTCCATAAAGCTCAATTGCAGCGTGGGGAGTTCTAGTGTTATCTAATTGAACGATTCTGAGTTTGTTTGCTTTGAATGTATTGTTGCCTGGACCACCAGGGGCTGCAACAGCAGTTTGAGCACCAGTAATTGGATCATAAATTGATTTAAACCAAGACCATAAAGCTTCTGATGTTCTTCTTAAGTAGAGGTTATCAAAGGTAACTGTAAGGTCTTCCTGGTTGGCATAGCCAGGGTAAAACATTTGATCGTTAACTCTTCTAACAGCAATGTTTTCTACGCTCATGCCTACAGGACCAACTACTTTTGCTGCTAAAGTTAGATCAGTTTGTTGTGTTGAAACCGCAGGTGGTAAACCAAAGAATTGAACTTCAAATTGGTATGCTCTTACTGAATCTAAAGAGGTAGAAACTTTTGGAAGATCACTACCTGCCTCGAATGGTCTATATTCTGTGTTATATCTACTAGTTGCCATAATATTTATTATCCACTAAACTTAGCTGACTGATTGGTCAAGTTGACCTCAAAAACAATCCATTCCGCAGTCTTAGTTGGCTTGAGAAGGATCTTGCACCATAGTTCGTTTCTGTCGACACGAATTGGAGTATTGGTAGTCTCGTCACATATAACCCTGTAGTCTGTTATACCACGACGTGATTTAATGTCCTGAAGAACACTTTCTGCCTTGTCGGTTATAATCTCCCAAGTGAACTCATCATTTGGCTCAAACAGGTCTTGTCTGCCAACAACAAGCAGAAGTTTTCTTATGTAGATCATCATTCTACGGACATTGATTCTATCCAATGCTGATGCCAGTCTTTGAGTAGTCTTTTGTCCAAAAATGGTGATACCATCAGGGACAAAGTTAACTATTGGGTTTATTGCGTTGCTATAAAGAGCATCACGATCACCCTGGCTCATTGGGACCTCTGTTGCTATTGGCTTAGTTAATCTACCTCTTCTGAATCCAGCAGGAGCAAACCAAGGATCAGCAACTGCATCAGTAAACACCATTTGTCTTACCAAGAAGATTGCTGGGTCGTACCAACGATCCTTACTGTCAAAGACACTGAATACTTGAACCCATGGCCACGCCACAGTAGCCCAGGAACTATTGATAGCGGCAGTTCTTGTGCTTGACCTACCATTAATCCAATCAATGGTATCTTGCGCACTATCTAACCCTACTGGTGGAGAAAGAACTGCTAGGAAGTTTTGAGTGCTTTCTGCTAGAGTAATAAGAGTATTCTGGACAGACTGATCACTAATGCCTGGGACAGAAGCTATTGAGATGTTAAAAGCATCATCATCAATAGCATATATACCTGTCTTATTAGCAGAGTTTCCTATAAGAGCAGTCTTACCGTCATCTCCAGTCATTGTACCATTTGACCCATTCTCAAGCTTCCTAGAAGCTAGTTCAAGAGGCTTAACGAACCTTGGGTTTACTTGGTTGCCTTCTGAATCAAATGCGCTTAATCCACCAGTAATAACTGTGAACTTGTCACTCCAATCAGTAAGAGCTTCAATGTCTACGGATCCTGTTAGTTCTATATTAGCTTTTATATAATCTGATGTTGGGTTATCCGTTCCAACATTGATTGCTGTTTCAAAGAACTTAAGACCTTTAACTACTCCAACTTCAAATGTCTCTGCCTGGACTCCATCATTATTGACAGTAATTAAAACATTCTGCACTGGTCTGTTGTCAACTTCTATGGTAGCTCCCTTTGGAGTTCCATCATCCTTGGTCACATAGTTATAGCCCTCACCAGGGAATAATGATTCAACCTTATATTGTATTGACTCTCTTGTAAGTTCAAGGCCAGAAACTGGATCCGGCATTTTTGCTGCTGCTGGTCTACTTTCAGGATCTAACAAAGTTTCTCCCCAATCATAGCCAAGAGCATTACCCTGAATAGATGTAGCCATATAGAAATCAAAATAGTTATCTTCTAATGGATAATCAACAGCATTTTCTTGAATATAAATTTTTTGATCTTCGTAAGACGCTGTAACAGCAGGCGTAACAAAAGCACCATTAATAAAGACAGTTAGATCCTCAATTGTTGTAAAGTTTTCACCATATAAAGCAGTAGCGTCATAGATGCTCCCATCTACTCCAGTAACAAAAAACTGAAATTTGGTACCATCACCATGAGCCTTAGAACTTCTATTATTAGGATCTATATCTGATAGTTTAGTATCAGTTCCAGCCGCACCGGTAACTCCAACAAAATACCTATAGTTGCCGTCTGTAGTACCACCTTGTAAACCTAGAATACCTGTAAGTGCCCCTTCATTAAACTGACCGGGAGCGCCAGTAACACCGAATTGTAGTTTTGCATAATCACCTATATCTGCGGACGAAAAGCCAATTGATGTAGTATTTAATAATATTACTTCTACACCAAATGAAGTTAGGTCATAATAAGCAGTAGTCCCAGTGAAGACACCATAAAATTCCTGGTATTCTACACTGCCAATATCACCAAAGTCACTACCTGTAACAAAAAAGGATGTTTCCTTTATTTCTCTTGTGGCTCCAACGGCGGTCAAATAAGTTGCAGAATAAGTAATTGAACTTCCATTAAGATCTGTTAAATCCAGGCTACCAGTAGTAAAAAGTGCTTCAGCCACACTACCTGAATAAAGTAGGTTAGGGATATATACTCTTTTAGGGTCAGCTACCGTGGGAGGAATATTATTTCCTTCTGAGTCAATAACTTCAAAGGCTTT
>Ga0208161_1001241_pt1 | contig 13654 bp, 20 predicted proteins | sample CB_VirMetaG_3_FD_184538 | JGI IMG/M metagenome (GOLD analysis project Ga0208161, IMG submission 184538) | Freshwater to marine saline gradient viral communities from Chesapeake Bay - CB_1508_1S Viral MetaG (SPAdes) (version 4) | ecosystem: Environmental > Aquatic > Marine > Coastal | place: USA...
TGAAGTTGTATTAAGTGGTGACCCAGGAGCAACTGGTGCAACTGTTGTACTTAAGTTCATCGGTGTTGCTGGTTCTTCAGACGCTAGTTAATAAATAATTCTTGTGGGCCTTCGGGCCCACATAAATTTAACGGAGATTAAAATATGAAATCAGATGTAAAAGCAGTTAGACAAACAGCAGCAGGAGGAACTGGAGTTATTTTTGCTGGCAGAACAAGATTAAGAGGAATTATTATTGAATCAACTGATGCTGCAACAGCAGGTTCAGTTGTATTACAAGATAATACTGATAGTACAACTTTATTTTCTGCAGGTGTTCCTGCAGGAGATGTTTTTTCATTCAATTTACCAGAAGATGGAATTTTATTTCCAGGTGGAATGAAAAGCTCAACTTTGTCTTTAGCTAATTTAACTGTTTTGATAGATAAATAAGGAGAGTAGATGGCTACCTCTGGAACAACAATTTTTGAATCCAGTTTTTCTATAGCTGATGTTGTAGAAGAAGCTTATGAAAGAATTGGTATTCAAGGTGTATCTGGATATCAATTAAAAGGTGCACGACGTTCTTTAAATATTTTATTTCAAGAATGGGCGAATAGAGGTTTACATTATTGGGAAGTAGGTAATAATTCTATTACACTAGTAAATGGTCAATCAGAATATACTATGTATAGATCAACTGCTGATGGAACTTCTGATGCAACAGCTATTTATGGAGTTGATGATATTTTAGAAGCCGTTTATAGAAATTCTTCAAATGTTGATTTTCCATTAACAAAAATAAATAGATCCGCGTATCAAGGTTTATCTAATAAAACAGATACAGGAACTCCTACTCAATATTTTGTTCAAAGATTTATAGATAAAATTACAATTAATTTATATTTAGTTCCAGGTTCAACTGAAGCAGGTAATACAATTAATTATTATTATGTAAAAAGAATCCAAGATGCCGGAGCCTATACTAATGAAGCAGATGTACCTTATAGATTTGTTCCTTGTATGATTGCAGGTCTTGCTTATTATTTAGCAATTAAATTTGCTCCTCAAAGAATTGAAATGTTAAAAATGTTATATGAAGATGAACTACAAAGAGCTTTACAAGAAGACGGTTCTTCTTCAAGTTCTTTTATTACTCCAAGAACTTATTATCCAGAGGTATAGCATGGCTTTAAGTAAAGGAAAATTTGCTCAGTTCATATCGGATCGTTCTGGTATGGCGTTTCCATATTCCGAAATGGTTATAGAATGGAATGGATCAAGAGTTCATGTTTCAGAATATGAAGCTAAACATCCACAATTAGAACCTAAACCAACAAATACTGATGGACAAGGTTTAAGAAATGCTAGACCAGATAGAACTGAGCCTGCTACAGAAAGTTTATTACCAGGTAATCCATTTGATATTACGTCTGGATCTACAACAATTACAGTCACAGAACCTGGTCATGGAAGAAGTACTTCAGATATAGTAGTTTTTAGAAATGTAGATGGATCTCCAGGAGGAGTTGCGTATACAGTATTTGAAAATGCTAGCGGATATGCTATAACTGTTATTAATACAAATACATATACTTTTACATTAGGAGATACTCCTACTGTAACTGAAAAATCAGGAGGAATGACTGCGACTGCAGGTCCAGTTACATTAACACCATAATGGCATACACTTTAACAAATTTACAAGATGATATAAAAGATTACACTGAAGTTGATAGTACAGTTTTTTCAACTGGTGTTTTAAATACTTTTATAAAAAATGCTGAGAATAGAATTTACAGAGATTCCGATGCGGATGATAATAGATTTTATGCGACTTCCGATTTAGTTACTGGAAATAGATATGTAACTATTCCAGGTGATTTAAGAGTTATACGATATATTCAATTAAGAGATTCTAGTGGCAATCAAGTATTTTTAGAAAAAAGAGATACTTCTTTTATGTCTGAATACTATAACACTCCAGGAACACAATCTGGATTACCTAAATATTATGCTAATTGGGATGCTAATTATTGGGTGGTAGCTCCAACTCCGGATGATACTTACCAAATTACAATGGCTTATATTAAACAACCAACTAGTTTGACAGATTCCAGCGTAAGTGCTATAGGTACTTATGTATCCAACAAATATCAAGATTTACTTTTGTATGGATGTCTGGTAGAAGCATATGGTTATTTGAAAGGTCCTGCAGATATGTTGCAGTTTTACGAAGGATCTTATCAAAGAGCATTGCAATCATATTCTATCGAACAACAAGGTAGAAGACGGAGAGACGAGTGGCAAGATGGGATCATTCGTACTCCTTTAAAATCGGAATCCCCATCAAAATACTAAGGAGAAATAAATATGGCAAACATAGTACCTGACTCTTTTAAAACAGATCTTTTAAAAGGAACTTTCAATTTTGATTCTGGAGGTGACACTTTTAAAATAGCTTTATTTACATCATTAGCAGGTTTCAGTACTAGTACTACTACTTACACAGGAGCAGCAAACGAAGTTGCATCTGGAGGTGGTTATACTACTGGTGGAGAAACTTTAAGTAATACAGGTGTAAATGTAGGAAGTAACATTGCTTACTTAGACTTTGGTGATGCAACATGGACATCAGCAAGTATTACTGCAGTTGGAGCTTTGATTTACAAAAGTAGTGCCGGTAATGAAGCTGTATTAGTTTTGGATTTTGGCGGAACTAAAATATCAACAGATGGAGATTTTGTTGTTGTATTCCCTGCTAACGATTCATCTAATGCTATCATTAGATTAGGCGACGCGTAATAAAATAATTGGATAGTAGAAATGGCTTTTATACTTAACGACAGAGTTAAGGAAACAACCACAACTACTGGAACAGGAAATATTTCATTAGCGGGTGCAGTCACCGGTTATGAAACTTTTGCAAGTGGAATAGGAGATACAAATTCTACTTATTATGCAATATCCAGTAGTGGAAGTTCCGAGTTTGAAGTAGGAATTGGAAGTATAACCGCAGGTGCGCCTGATACACTTTCAAGAGATTCTGTAATATCTTCATCTAATTCTGATAGTTTAGTTAACTTTTCTGCTGGAACAAAAGATATTTTTTGTACGCTTCCTGCAACTAGAATTCCATCACCAGTTATGGTGGCTCAAGATTTTGTGAATACTCACAATTCGACTATTTCTCAAGATCAAACAATGGATTCTGGAGTATTAGCAGGGCCAGTTGATATAACAGGTACTTTAGGTATTACAGGTAAATTAATTATATTGAATTAGTATCTATAATGTAGTATTAAAACATAAGGTTAAAATATGAGTGAAATTAAAGTAAATAAGGTAAGTCCACAATCAGGAACTAGTTTTACACTAGGAGATAGTGGTGATACTTTTACTGTACCTTCTGGTGCTACATTAGACATATCTAATGCTACTGTTAGTTATCCAGCAGGCACTAATTTTAATACTGATTGGCAACCTAAAAAAACTGGTACCTTTGCTTCTGAAGCAGGAAAAGGATACTTTGTAGATACAACCAGTATTTCAATATCTACTACACTACCTGCGTCTCCTAGTTTAGGAGATACAATATCATATATAGATTATGCCGGAACTTTTGATACAAACGCATTAGAAATTAATCCGTTTGGAAAAAAAATAAATGGACAAACAGGAAATTTTTTCGTCAACACTGAAAGAGCTGGTTTTAGTCTTGTCTTTGTAGACGATACACAAGGTTGGTTAATAAAGGATAAATAATGGCACATAAAAATTATAATTACATATTAGCTGAAAATTGGGGAAAAGATTTTATTGAATTTGATGATAGAAGAAATTTTGAAATAAGACAATATCCAGGAAATATTTATAAAGTTCCTGCTCACAATAAAAAAGCTAACGCATGGATCAATGAAGTTTTAGGAACTATTAAAACAAAAGATGAAGCTGAAACTATTGTAAATGCTGAGATTCAAAATTATCAAACAGATTGGGATAATGACAATATTGATGGAGAAACAACAGAACAAAAAAATACTAGAATTGGTGAAAGACCTATGCTAGAAACATTAGAGGAGTAAAAAATGTCAAATTACGAAACTGAAAAAGGACAAACGGTTATAGCAACAGCTTCTGATCCTGCTAACCCAACTGAAGGGCAAATTTGGTATAATAGTACTTCAGCAACTGCAAAAGTTAGAACTTATGTTACTCCAGCTTGGGCTAGTGGCGGAGATTTAAATGTTGGAAGAAGAGGCGCTAAAGGTAACGGAGTAAGAACAGCAGCTTTACACGTTGGAGGATTTAATCCAGGTTTTTTTGCAAATGGTAAAACAGAATCTTATGATGGAACAGCTTTTACAGCAGAAAATGATCAAGTTAATCCTTCAGGTCCTCTAGGGGGATCTTTTAGTCAAGCACCTCAAGGAACTGCAGTTAGCTTTGGAGCACAACCGGGTCCAAATTCAAAACAAACTCAATTATGGGATGGTACTTGTTGGGCTTTAGGTAATAACATGCAAGTTGGAGTTCAAAAATCATGGGGTATGGGAACTAGAGATGCAGGTTTAGCAGCTGGAGGTTTTTCTTATGATGGAGTAAATCCTGGAGCTGGTAATTATTCACAAGAATACGACGGAACTTCTTGGGCAAATGGAAATACTATGGGGACACATGTAAACAGTCATGCAGGAGGTGGATCTCAAACAGCCGCTTGGGTTGCAGGATATGTTACAAACGTTTTTGAATATGATGGAACTTGTTGGTCAAATGTACCAGGCGTAGGGCCTAATCAACAAGGAATGGGAGGAGCAGGTCCTCAAACTGACGGACTTGTTTTCGGCGGACAACCTGCTATTACTACAACATCATTTTATGATGGAACTTCTTTTACTACAGGTCCAACTATGAGTTTAGCAAGATCAAATGGTGGCGCTGCATCAGGGACAGGTCAAGGTTCTGCTTTAGCAGTCGGAAATGGTCCAAATGTTGTTACTACAGAAGAATTAGATGGAGGATTTCAAACTCAAACTATAACTTCTTCATAGTAAATAAAATAATAAGAAAGATTTAAATGTCAGATTTAATTGTAAAAAAAGAAACCAAACAGGTTTTAGAAAATGAATATCGTTATTTAGAAGATGTTCTAGATAAAGATGATTTAGAATGTTTTAAACAATTGACACCGGAATTAAAAGATACTTGGAGTAAAAAACAATTATTTAGAACTGAAACAGAAATGAGAGTTTCTGTATTAAATGATTATAAATTTCCAACAAAAGCATCTAAGTATTGGCAATGTGTTAGAGAACAAGATGTTCATTTAGATTGTTTATTATCTCTTTCTATAGATAATAGAAAAAATGACGTAAAAATAAAAAAACTACAAAAAAGCATTGAAGAATGTAAAGATGAGTTAGATAAAGAATTATTAAAAATTGAATTAGATGAAAGAATATTAGATTATGCTAGAGTTAAAAATACTGCAAGACATAGAATAAGAGAAATACGATTATGGTCTAAATTAAAAGAAGAATTAGATGATGGAACTTTTGATACAAAAAATCCTGATACACATAAACGAGAAAGTTTAAAATCAATTATAAATAATAGAGTTAAATCTTTTACACCAGGAACGAGTATGCCAGAAATTTTTAATACTTTAGCTTTACAAGATACTTATGACAAAGTAATAAAAGAAAATCAAATTAAAAATTATGATCAAGAAAGAGAAAAACTACTTAGTCAAAAAAGTAAAACTGAGTGATTGTTTTTTACGAAATAAAAAAATAAATATAAAAGCTCAAAAACAAACAGATCTCTATAAACAGGTTTTAGAAAGTATAAAAGAAAAAGGTTTAATAAATCCATTAACTGTTGTTATGGATAACAATAAATATAAAGTGTGTATAGGTAATAATAGATATCTAGCTTGTGAAGAATTAAAAATTGAATATGTTAATATAATTATAGCAAAAAATGAAGAGCCTTTAGAGTTAAAAAAATATTATAAATTTTACAAAAAAGTTTTAAAAAATGAAAGCCCCTATATCAAATAAACAATATCATTTTTTAGTTTCTTTACCAAGAACAGGAAATACCTTACTAGCATCTATATTAAATCAAAATTCAGAAATAGCAGTTACACCGAATTCAATAACGTTTGAATTAATGAAAAAAATCATTTCCTTAAAAGATGATAGTTTATTTTTAAATTATCCAGATCATTTATCTTTAGATAATGTCTTAAATAATTTATTTAATAACTATTATGCTCATTGGAAACAAAAATATATTATTGATAGAAGTTTGGCATCCTTACCGGGTAATAGAAATTTTATAAAAAAATATATAAATCAAGATGTAAAATATATTGTTTTAGTTAGAGATTTATTAGAAGTTTTATCTTCATTTTTAAAATGGGCTCATGATGAACCTTCTAGTTTTTTAAATAAATATTCTTCTATTGAAGAAAAATTAAATTTTTTAATGAGAAAAGATGGTATGATTGCAATGTCTTTAACTGCAATTCAAGAATTATATAAACATGAAAAACTTGAAAATATATGTATGATAAAATATCATGATTTAGCTAGTAATCCAGAATATCAAATAAATAAAATATATGAATTTTTAAATATAAAAAAATTTAATCATAATTTTTTTGATTTAAATCAATTTGAATTAAATGGTATAAAATATGATGATTCTGTTTTAGGACATAATTTACACAAAATAAAAGAAAATTATACTGTGGATGATAATTCATTTATTGATTTAATACCACAATCTTATAAACAAAAATATGAGCATATAAAATTTTAGTATGATTAAAAAATATTCTTGTGAATTACTAAGTAATTTAAATAATGAAAAACTACAAAAGGAAATAAAAGAATATATTAAAGAAGTTCCATGTTGCATTTTTTATCCAAAATGTCCTCATCCTAGAGAACAAAGTGGAATTTTTTTAGACAGAAAATTCGATATAATTAAACAATCTTTACTATTATCTTTTAAAAAATATTTGAATACAGATTTTATTGATATTGGTTATATAAAAACATGGTGTTTTTATAATCCCGCTAATTCAACTATTATAGAAGGTTGGCATAATCATTTAACTCAAAAAGGGTTTCGAGAGATATCTGCTCTTTGTTATTTAACAAAAACTAATTTAGGAACTTTATTTAAAGATAATATAAAGATAATTCCTGAAATAAATAATTGGTATGTATGGCCATCTTATCTTGATCATTCTCCAGAACCAGGATATATAGAAGAAGAAAGAATTGTAATAGCTTGTGCTATAGGAATAAAAAATAGTATATGAAATTTAAAGAAGCATCTTGGAAAAGTTTTATCGTAACCACTAATACACCTATATTTACACATGAAGAATGTGATGAAATAATTAAAACCGGAAGACAGTGTTTAAAAATTAAAGGAACAGTATTTGAACAAAAATCAATTGAAAATATAAGAGATTCTAATATTAGTTGGATTCCTTTTGAAAAATTAAAACCTATGTACGACCGTTTAAATGATGTTGTTCATCAAATAAATAATAATTTTTTTGGATTCGAAGGAATTCAAATTAATGAATTAGCACAATATACTGAATATGATCCAGGAGGTTTTTATGATTGGCATGTTGATATGTCTTTAGATGGTAAAAAACACCCGCCAATTAGAAAAATATCTATGTCAGTTCTACTTTCAAATGAAAATGAGTTTGAAGGTGGAGACTTAGAAATAATGGACACAGGTAGAAAAGCAAAATTAATAAGAGGACAGGCGTTGTTTTTTGCGTCTTTTATTAGACATAGAGTCTCTCCTGTAATTAAAGGAAATAGAAAATCTTTAGTTGTATGGTTTGGAGGACCTGCTTTTAAATGATAAAAGAATATTATTTTCCAACACCTATTTATATAAAAGACATTGATATTAATACAGAAATAGAAAAAAATATAATAGAGTGGAGTAAAAAAGAAAAAGGTATTTTAAGAACAAATGTTAAAGGTTGGCATTCTTCAACAGATATGCATTTAAAAAAAGAATATTTATCTTTAATAAATGAATTAGTTAAAATGCAAAAAGAAATTTATATAGATCAACATTTAGATGGGGAACCTATTTTAGGTAATATGTGGGCTAATATTAATCAACAAGGTGCATATAATAAAACACATATTCATCCAAATTCTTTATGGTCTGGTGTATATTATGTTAAAACTCCAGAAAACTGTGGAAACTTATATATAGAAGATCCCAGATTAGGATCTGATTTTATTTCTCCCAAAAGAAAAAAGAATAATGAAAAAGAATTTTGGAAAACTGTTAATTATAAACCAATAGCTGGAAGGATTATAATGTTTCCAGCGTGGTTATCACATGGAGTAGAAATCAATTTATCAAATGATATACGAATATCTGTATCTTTTAATTTTATACAACAATGAGTTTTAAAGACAACAAATATACCATAGTAAAAAACGCTATTTCTTATGAACTAGCTAATTTTTGTTTTAACTATTTTCTCTTAAAAAGAGATACTGTTAAATTTGCATATGATAACAGTCTAGTTTCTCAATCTGAATTTTTAGGTAAATTTAACGATCCACAGGTTTCTAATAGTTATGCTCATTATGGTGATTTTGTTATGGAGACATTGATGATGAAATTGTTACCTTTAATGAAACAAAAAACAGAACTAGATTTAATTCCTACTTATTCTTATGCAAGAATTTATGAAAAAGGTAATGAATTAAAAAAGCATAAAGATAGACCTAGTTGTGAAATATCTACCACATTAAATTTAGGTGGTGATCTTTGGCCTATATTTGTAGACAATAAAAAAATAGAATTAAATGTAGGAGATATGCTAATATATAGAGGTTGTGAATTAGAACATTGGCGTGAGATATTTGAAGGAAATTTATGCGGTCAAGTATTTTTACATTATAATGATATTAATGGTCCTTATTCTATTGAAAATTTTTATGATAAAAGACCAATGTTAGGTCTTCCCAATTCTTAATTTTTGTAATAAAACTACTTATTTAAATAAAATAAGTAAGATTTATTATGTTTTTTGGTTCAACCTCATTTTCTACGGCTCCTTTTGCGTCTATAGAACGAGTAAACGCAACCGTTGCTGTTACTGGTAGTAGAATAAATGCCTCAGTAGGTGATGTAACAGTCACAGCTGATGCAAATGTAAATGTTACCGGTAATCAATTAAATGTAGCAACAGGGACAGCTACAGTTACAGCTGATGCTAATGTAAATGTTACAGGTAACCAACTAAACTTTACAATCGGAGACGTATCAGTAACAGGAGACGCTAATGTAGATGTTACTGGTAATCAATTAAATGTAGCAACAGGAACGGCTACAGTCACAGCTGATGCTAACATTAATGTCACAGGAAATAGACTAAACTTTACTATTGGAGATGTTACAATAACAGGTGATGCTAATGTAGATGTCACAGGAAATCAATTAAATGTATCTACCGGAATAGCTACAGTTACAGCAGATGCTAATGTAGATGTCACAGGAAATAGACTAAACTTTACTATTGGAGATGTAACAGTAACAGGTGATGTTAATGTAGATGTTACAGGTGAACAATTAAATGTATCTACAGGAATAGCTACAGTTACAGCAGATGCTAATGTAGATGTCACAGGTGAACAATTAAATGTTGCAACAGGAATAGCAACCGTTACAGCTGATGCTAATGTAGATGTTACCGGAAATAGAATTAACGCTTCAATTGGTGATGTCACAGTAACAGGTGATGCTAATATAGACATAACTGGTGAACAATTAAACGTATCTACTGGAACAGCAACAGTCACTGCAGACGCTAACGTGCCTGTTACAGGTAATAGAATTAATGCTGCAATAGGAGATGTCACAGTAACAGGTGATGCTAATGTAGACGTAACTGGTGAACAATTAAATGTCTCAACAGGAACTGTTTCAGTTACAGCAGACGCTAACGTTAATGTTACAGGTAATCAACTAAACTTTGCAATCGGAGATGTTACCGTTACCGGAGATGCAAATGTAGATGTAACCGGTGAACAATTAAATGTATCTACAGGAACTGTTTCAGTTACTGCAGACGCAAATGTAAATGTAACTGGTGAACGATTAAATTTAGATACAGGAACTGTTGCAGTCACTGGAGACGCAAATGTAAACGTAACAGGAAATCAATTAAACTTCGCAATCGGAGATGTTACAGTTACTGGAGATGCTAATGTAGATGTAACTGGTGAGCAATTAAATGTTTCAACAGGAACCGTTTCAGTTACAGCAGATGCAAATGTAAATGTAACAGGAAGTCAACTAAACTTTGCAATTGGAGATGTTACAGTTACTGGAGACGCGACTGTAAATGTCACTGGAAATAGAATCAATGCTTCAATTGGTGATGTCACAGTAACAGCAGATGCTAATGTTTTTGTAACTGGAAACAGATTAAATATTAACACAAATAATGTATTTATCAGAGCTTGGAGTGAAATTGATCCAGGTGTAGATCAAACATGGACTCCAATTTCAACAGGAGCAATAAATACATGGACCGAAATAGATCCTGTAGGGCTTCCTCCAACTCCATAAAACATTGACGTTTTAAAAAATTAATATATTATACTAACATACAAGGAGATAAATATGGCATCGAGTTATTCAACAAACGCTAAACTTGAATTAATGGTTACTGGAGAAAAATCTGGTACATGGGGTGGAATTACAAACACTAATTTACAAATCTTAGAACAAATAGCTACAGGTTATTTAAGTTTAGCTGTAGGTGGTGCAGATGTAAATTTAGCTTTATCTGATGGCGCTACTTCAAATGGTAAAAATTTATATTATAAATTAACTGGAACTTTAACAGGTAATAGAACAGTTACTATGCCTGATACAGCAGAAAGAGTTTTTATTGTTGAAGATGCAACTACAAGAACTACTAGTAATTATACTTTAACTATTTCAACAGTATCTGGAACAGGAGTTACTTTACCTGTTGGTGGTAAAGCTTTGGTTTATTCTGATGGTACAAATATTAATCAAGGTTTAATTACAAAAGGATATAATACAATTACTGATTCAAACAGTCCTTATACCGCTGTTGCAAATGATCAAATTTTAGCAAATACTACTTCTGGAACTATAACCGTGACTTTACCTGCAACTCCTTCTACAGGAGATGAAGTAACCATTATTGATGCAAGAGGCACTTTTAATACTAATAACTTAACTGTTGGTAGAAATGGTGAGCCTATAAATTCAGCTGCATCGGATTTAACTTTAAGTACAAATGGTCAAGCAATTACTTTAGTTTACGTAGATGCGACAAGAGGTTGGGCATACAAAACAAATACAGCATAAGGAGCTTGGAGCATGGCTCTTATTGATTTTAAATTATTACCTGGAATAGATAAACAGAATACCAGTGCAGGTGCAGAACAGCGTTGGGTAGATTCTGATAATGTAAGATTTAGATATGCTTTACCTGAAAAAGTTGGAGGATGGCAGTCTCCTATTAAAGAATCTATTGTTGGTGTTGCAAGACAGATGTATGCTTTTGCTGATTTAGAAGGTAATAAATATATTGCAATTGGTACAGATAAATTTTTACTTATATATTATGATGGTGAACTCTATGATATTACACCTTTAAAAACAACTTTATCATCTGCTACAATTGAAACTACAGCATCTTCTAATCAAGTAACGATTGGTTATACTAGTCATGGATTGAGTGAAGGTGATATTATTTTATTAGATAATACACTTTTGCCAATAGGCACAGGATATAATCCAACTGATTTTGATGATAAACTATTTCAAGTAACAAGTGTTACTGATGCTGATAATTTTGTAATTACACAAAGTTCAGCTGCAACCGGTAGTGCAGGACCAGGTGGATCTATAGACATAACTCCATATGAAACTGTAGGTCCTCAAACACAAACATACGGTTATGGATGGGGAACAGGAACATGGGGATCAAGTACTTGGGGCACGGCTAAAACTTCAAGTGATGTGATTCTAGAACCAGGCCTCTGGAGTCTTGATAATTATGGACAAGTTTTAATTGCAACTATTGCAAATGGAAAAACATTTACTTGGAATGCAGGAGCTGTAACTCCATTAGCAGTTAGAGCATCTACAAGTACTTCTGGTTTTGAAACAACCAACAATCCAACTGCAAGTAGATTTTCTATGGTTTCTCCTACAACAAGATATTTAGTTCAATTTGGAACTGAAACGACTATTGGAGATGCAACGACTCAAGATGATATGTTTATAAGATTTTCAGATCAAGAAAATATTAATGACTATACTCCAACTAGTATTAACACAGCAGGATCACAAAGATTACAAGATGGAACTAAATTAATGGGAGTTGTAAAAGCAAAGGAAACTATGTTGGTTTGGACAGATAATGCATTATTTGATATGCGATTTATAGGTCCTCCTTTTACTTTTGGTTTTCAACAAGTTGGAACTAGTTGTGGATTGATTGGTAAAAATGCAGCGATAGAAATAGATGGTATTGCTTTTTGGATGAGTCAAAAAGGATTCTTTGCTTATGATGGTACAGTTAGATCATTACCTTGTTCTGTAGAAGATTATGTATTTGACGATATAGATACTACAAAAGGTCAACAAATTTATGCTGGAATTAACCATCTTTATACAGAAATAATTTGGTATTATCCTTCTGCTAATTCAGATTATAATGATAAATATGTAATATATAATTATGTAGATAAAGTATGGTATACTGGAACTGAAGCTAGAACTTCTTGGGTAGATGCTGAAATTTATCCTAAACCTTTTGCAACTAAATTCACGGATCAGGCATCAGGGACCTTTCCTGTTGTAATAGGGGAATCAGGATTAGGTAAAACTCAATTATTTGAACATGAAGTAGGCACAGATCAAATAGATGAAAATGGAACTGTAACTACTGTTACTTCTTATATTAAGTCTTTTGATTTTGATTTACAGAGTCAAGGCGGAATAGCAGGAGAAGTATTTTTAGCTGTAAGAAGATTTGTACCTGATTTTGAATCTATTCAAGGTAATGCAAAAGTAACTTTAGCAATTAAACGATACCCACAACAATCTGATAGTACAAGCACTTTAAGTCCATTTACAATAGATTCAACTACAACTAAAAAGGATACAAGAGCAAGAGGAAGATTTGTAAATATAAAAATAGAAAATGATTCTAGTTCTGAGTCTTGGAGATTTGGAACGTTTAGATTAGATATACAACAGGATGGTAGAAGATAATGGCAAAAATAAATGTAAGAGTTCCAGAACCAAAAGATAAATATGATATCTCTACTCAAAAACAAGTTAATAGAGCTATTAAATCAATTGTTGAACAATTAAATAGTACCTTTTTACAAGACTTAAAAGAAGAAGATGAAAGATATACTTGGTTCAAAGGTGGAGGAGGTTGTTAATGAGTTCTTGTAATAATGTAAATACAGAACCAACCGTAATCGGTGGTGGAAATGGATCAAATGCTTATGATGCATTTGGAAGATTAAGAGTTTCTAATCCATTTACTATTTTTGATAGTACAAATGTAATGTCAAAAAATAATCTTTTTGATGAATCTTTAACTGGA
>Ga0208161_1001243_pt1 | contig 13644 bp, 13 predicted proteins | sample CB_VirMetaG_3_FD_184538 | JGI IMG/M metagenome (GOLD analysis project Ga0208161, IMG submission 184538) | Freshwater to marine saline gradient viral communities from Chesapeake Bay - CB_1508_1S Viral MetaG (SPAdes) (version 4) | ecosystem: Environmental > Aquatic > Marine > Coastal | place: USA...
TAGAAGCAGATGCATCATCGTCTTGAGCATTAGTGAAGTCTGCCTCTGATAGGAAAGCAGCCTTGATCATTTCTTTTAATTCAGATTTTTTCATTGCAATGAATTTGATATATATGTTATAAATATACGTTTATTTCCTAAAGCGTACCTTTGCTTTGGGTGTGTTAGATACAAACTGTTTACCTTTTTTGCTACCTGCTACTTTTTTTCTTGCTGTAGCTGCTCTTTGTGATTTGGTTAAACGTTCTGCTTTTGCTTTTGGTAAACAACGGGTTGTTGCCTTACCTGGTTTCATCGTACCACAAGGACCAGTTATATTACCTGCAGTATCGATACGCACCCAGTTCTCTTTTTTGAACCAGTCGCGTAACGATTCTGTGATTATCTCTTGTAGACGTTCGTTTGTCATCCCTCCATTTGACCTTTACATACTTTAACAGCACGGCCTGAAAGGTAAGCAGATGATTTTTCACCAGCAGCCATTCTTTTCTTGATGTATGCTTTACCTTTTGGGCAAAGTTCTTCTTCGATTACACCTTCTCCTAATTGTTTTGTCTCGTCAATATCTTTAACAAGATTCATCAAGATTTTATTTAATACATCTGGTGTAAGTCCTGGTGTTTTACCACCTGGGAATTCAGGATCATCTTTTAGATATTTTGAGTAACCCTCTTCTTCTCTAATTTCAACTTCTGGGTCAAGTGCTCTGTATGAGTCTTCGATGGCCTTTTTTAAGATTTCAATTGCAGGTTTTTTATCAGCTGATTTAGCAAAAATTTGGGCTGCTAATTTAGCTGCTATAGTTTCAATTTGATCTTTTGGAACTAAACGGACTTCGTCTACTTTTGAGGGTTCACCAATAATTGAATCATAATCATCCATTGAGAGAAGACCTCTTAATTTAGTTGCTTCAATCGCACGTTCAGTTACATCGTGTAAATCTACATCTGCTTCAGCATCTTCTCGAGCGTATTCTAACATACGAATAAAAAGAGGAACATCCATAGCAATAATATCTATTGGATCTTCTTCTTCTCTTAAATTTTGTGCTACCCCTTTAATTTTATCTACTAAGGCTTTTAATGTAATGTATGAATAACCTGTTTCTTTCATAGCATCCTCAATATCCATTTTACCATTAGCTACTAATTTAGCATATGATAAAGGTGAATAATCGTTTACAGATACTTCTTCTAAAGGTTTAGAGAAAAATTCTTGTACTTTTTTTAAGTCTTCCATTATTTCATTATTTTAGCTAATTCGGGATTCTTTGAAGCGTAATAACGGAACAATGCTTTACCTAAAGTACCTTTAACTTTATTTGAAACATAGTCTTGGAAAGGAACACCCTCTAAATCAGCGTCAATTAAAGCATTGAGCTCATCCATCATTTCTCTGGATTTGTTAGCTTGTCCCTCGTATTTGTCAGCAATAGCTTTAATGCTTGGTTTATGTTTATCTAAGATTTCTCTTGCTTTAGCTGTCGCTGCTGAAAGTGCTTCAGGTGAGTCTGGGTAGAAGTCATCTGCTACTTCATTTAAAGATTCTTCTATACCTAATTCGGTATGTAATACTTCCATAAATTTTTTAAAATTATGAGAACCATACTCATCTTTTAAGATACGAGCTATTGCTTTAGCAAATTCTGCATAACCAGTATCTTCAGGAATAGCATCGCTTATATCCTGAGTTAGGTTTTCTTGAAGATATTGGTTTCTAAACCATTTAGTAGTACTGAATCCCATAATGTAGTTTTTTTATAAATATTAAGTTTTCTTTAAACTTTGCAAATATTTAATGGCTTCTTCCTTTGATTCAAGAAGTTTATTTTTAGAACTACCAACCCATTTTTCTACATCACCTGCTTCTGTCACAAAACCTTGGTTAGATTCGTTTTCAATTTCTTCATTTATCCATATTGAAAATTGTTCTATCATTCCTTCAATGTCTGAGTTGTAAATGAATTTTTCATATTCTTCCCAAAGTCCTTGTTTTTGTAACTCGTATTCAAAGTCTACTTGACAATTATAACAACGTTTATACATGTTATACCACTTCTTATCGAGGTGGGGTTTCATTACTTTTTTACAAGAAGGGCAGAAAATAGGGAGATTAACTGATGCTTTCGCGGAATCCAATTTGGTAATATTCTGTTTAATTCCGTCTTTAATAGTCCACGTCGTATCTCCTTCGGTCCAAGTATCTCCTTCTGAATGTTGAGGGGCTTGTTCTTTTGAATAACCGATAGATATTTGGGATTTATCTGCATGTTTACCTTTTACTAAATTTCTTAATCTATTAACGTCTTTTTCTTGAAATTGTTTTTTTAGAACATTGTCTTTCATAAACCTAATTCTTCTAATTGCTTAATTGTATTTGCGGCCGATGTGTGAAGTATACCTATACCACCATTAGCATTCCATGAATCGATAGTATCTTTTCTATCGTCAATTAAAATTTTATTTGGACCTGCAAAGTCGGCTTTTCTTTTAGCAGAGCGGAAATATATTTTTTTCATATTAGGTAAACGTTGAACCCACTCGGTTTTACCTTGCATTGATTCATTGTTATCCATTTTATAACGCTCCTCAAATGGGATGTCAAAATTGACAGAAGGAGCAGTTAAAACATATGGGTTATATTCTTTGATATAGTCCCAAAGTTGCTTTCCGTCGGGCATCCAATCAAGATTAGCCCAATATGATCTTTCGGAGATATCTTTGTCTTTTAGACCATCTCTAAATAATTTCCAAAATTCTTCTTTACCTTGTGAATCGGCATGATGGGTAGTTACACCTGTTACTTGTTTGTACCCTTCATCGAAGTCTACTAACACACCATCCATGTCACAAAATATTACGGGTTTCTTTCCCCCCATCTCTCTTCTCATTTCCTCATCCTTTTTTTCAACACCCGTATCATGAAGGTACGAGGTCTCTTTTACGGAGGCACTGGTAAAGGAGGGTAAACCTAAAGCTTTTGCTCTTTTAGCCCATAGATCAAGAATTTCTTTTCTTTCTTCCTGAGATAGGGGTTGTTTATCTAAGTAATCGTCTATAACTGAAAGTAATGGTTGCTTAGATTTTTTGGCTTTAAAATATAACCCTTGTAACATAGCGTCTACTTCTTTCTTTAATTTAAAGTAGGATGCTTTAGGAAGCAATTCGGCATCGATCATTTTACGAAGCATAGAATCGTCTGGTAATTGTTTACCTGAACGAACATTAGCTCCATCTTGAGTTAAATGTTCAAGTTCGTGACGAATAACATCTTTTAAATCAAATGATACTCTTTGCCAATCTATATCTTTGGGGATTTCAAAACGAACTGTAAGTAAAGGTGTAATTTCATCTCCTTCATCATCATACCCAGCGTTTGCTCCTCCATCTACTGTGTAAATATCGTCTGTATAAGTGACTTGAACTACAAAATCAAATTCAAAATCATCAGAAACGATATCTGGTTCTTCATCAGCTGGTCCTACTGTAAATATTTCGTCTACTACTTTTCTACCTACATCGTAGCCGTCTTTAATAAGTCCAAATGCTAAGCGAGAAAGTTCGTTAGTAAATTTATCATAGCGACCTTCGTTTAAAGTTTCTTCTAAACCTTGGGCTAATTCACGAGCGTATTGATTTAAACCGAATGGATCTTTGTTTTTCTTTTCTTGTAAACTATCAGTCCAATTTCTAAACGTCATTGTTCCTTTTAAATTAGCTTCTGCTTCAATATCATTTAGGTTATCGTCTTCTTGAGTATTGGTAGTTGTAATATCTCCTAATCTATTCTCAAGATTTTGTATATGGTGAATCATCTCATGCGCATAAGAACGCACAATATCTTTGGGATGACGGCCGTAAGTATATAGGGTGATGGACTTATTGGTTGGATCGTAGTATGCGGTTTTACCCAAGAATTCACCGGCATTTTCAACATCATCGTCTACGATTGTTATACTTGGAACTGGGTCAATATTGTATCCCTTTTCTCTCATATAATTGGTTAACTCGGCTATTTTTTCAAGTATGTCAATTGAAGGGATAGTATTTTCTGTTAAGTATTCCTTTACAACTGTAGGTTCTAAGATTTGGTAAATATCTTCTTTTTCATTAGCTGGGACCTCAGTAGGTAAATATGTAAAGAATTTTGCTTTATCTCCTTTTTGGAGTGCTTTACGAGCATTTGTTCCACTCATATCACCAGCAGGAGTTTTAATTACTCTAACTTCTAAGTTAGGATATTTTTCTTCAACTCCTTTAGTACGATCTGCTATATCTTGCAAATCATCTTCTCTACCTTCACGGTATCCAATTATAAAGTATACTTTCTCGTCTGGGTGGTTTTTAGCGTAGCGTTTAACGTCACCTATTGGTGATGCTGATGGTATGATTTCTACTTTAGATGGGAGTAATTCCTTATAAATCTCCCATATTTGCATTGATTGTTCTTGTTCAATACCATCTCTAACTCCACCCCCGACATATATTAAGAATTTATCTATATCTTTAAAGTCTTTTAGAGCAGTTTTAACTAAGTCAAAATGACCTTTGGTAGGTGGTTTGAACCCACCCCCATAGACAGCAGTAACGGATTTCCCGTCTACCAATTCATTTACCAAAAACTTAGTTAGTTGGTCCATTTATTTAAGCTTCATAATAAGCTCTTTGGCCTTGCTTTTCTTTTCTTCGATTTCTTTTTTAGCTGTTCTATATTCTTCCATTTCACGCTTAAGAGCTTCTTTCTGCATTTCGTACTCTTTAAGAGCATCTTTAGCAGCCTTACGAGCAGCTGATTTATTAGAAGACATATAGGCACCTGAAATCTCATTCATATCGATTTGATCAAAGATAGAGGCTGGGCGGACCATATCGTCCATTGACATACCTCTTTTAGGTTTCATTACAAGGATGATTTCACCAATCTCGTTATATGGCTCTTTCATTTCTAATGTTTCAGCTTCTAAAGCTTCCTTGATTAAGTTTTTTAATTCAGATTTTTTCATGAGTTAAGGAATTGTTTGATTTTAGATTGTGCTTCGGGAATCGAAACAGTTTGTTGTATAATTTCTTGAACGTTTTTCTCGTTGCGTAATGCTATGATTTCTTTTTCAAGTTCTCTTTTAGCCTCTTCTGATCTTTTTAAAATAGCAGGAGATTTTTCTTTAGTATCAGTTGGTGTGTAGGGTTCGATATAACGTTTAATGATTTTATCTAAACTTGCTTTACCAAATGGGTCTTTATCTTTTGTAGTTGCTACAAAGTTTTGACCGAATAAATTAAGATAAGGGATAAAATTTTTAGTTACGTTAGCCCATGTTTGGAGAACAATTGAAGGCATTAAACTTCTATCCTCACCAGCTGAACGCTCGAATCTGTCTTCGTTTTTCTTAAGTGATTTTTCAAGTGAAGAGTATACAAATACCATCATCACATCATATCCTGCTGTCTCTAAAGTATTCTTTAACGATTCTGTTTTCTTATATGAAGCAGCAGTTCCATCAATTACAATATTTTCACCTTCACCTATTTCTTGTGCTAAAGCTGCTTGATAATCTTTTTGAGCGGCTTGCATTGCTTTAGCTGCTCCACTTCTACCTTCGGCATCTGCCTTTTTTAGGTCAAGTGAAATACCTGCATCACGAAGGTTTCTAATAAAAAAATCATCAATGTTCATTACTTTTAAACCGAGGTCACTAATAATTTCACCTACAACAGATGACTTACCAGCACCTGGGGCACCGGCTAAAATAATAGCTTTGGGGGCACCTTGTGCCTCTTTAAGTAATTGTACCAATGAAATCATAAACGCGCGTTTGCTATAAATATACGTTAGAATTCTGTATTAAAGAAAAATGTTTGAAAGAATCTACAATCATTTTCATAATCAGAACCAAAATAATTAGTAGCGGTATGAAATAGATCTCCCCTATACATTACTAACCTATTATAAACATTAGAAGTTACTTCTATAGGTTCCCATTTAGTTTTATCTTGACCATCTTGGTGGATTACACCTAATAATTCTTCATTAATTTCTCCATTTTCTAATCTTGGAGCAGCCATTAACCCAGTAGGTTTGTGTTTAAATATAGTAGTACCACTATTTAAAGGAGCATCTTTTGTTAAATAAACAACCCCAGCCCAAGTATTATAACAATCAGCATGAACCCAATTTATATCTGTAACATTAGTCTTAGAAAAAGTTCCATTAGGATGCCAATCCCACATTGTAATTTCACCACCAAAAGGTCTTACGATATTTTGTAATTGATTTTTTACACTTTCATTTCCTGTGATTTGGAGGGTTCTCCAACCAGGATGATTACCATTACCCTTAGTAAATTCTAAAGTTTTAGCCCATGCTACTACTTCATCAGGGTCTGAATAAAAATCGTCTAATATTACAAGTTGTCCTTTCATATGTGTATAAATATTAGACCTCGCGTTTAACTATAGTTTTAAACTCAGTAAAGATAGGAGAGTGGTTTGGGTTTTCTAAATCAAATAGTTTTTTAACTGTTTTAAATATGTCAAGATTTTCATCTATAGTGCGTTTAGATTCATAAATCTCCCACCCCTTACCTTGCATAGATCCATCTTTAGGACCACGCTTAGATGATTTAAGCCACAAAACTGCTGTGCGGTCAACTGCTTTACCATAACACTCTTCATAGCACTTAGCGTAGGCAGCTGTTTGTAAATCATATGTAGTTTGTAAGTGATTTGATGTTTTAAAGTCAATAATCCAAAGTTTATCGTCAATTTCACATACTAAGTCACAAGTACCAGCAATCTCTAATTCATCAGAGAATAAATGAACTTCAGTTTCAATCAATTTAGGTTGGTGTGTTTCCCAAAAATCAACAAACCTAAGGAACATTTGCCACACATCAGGACTATGTTGTGGATTGCCCCATTGGTTTAAGAAATTACATTCTTTATCATTTAAATAATCTTCAATTAATTCATGAGTTGCTGTACCATCTTCCCCAGCTTTTTTAACAATATAATCAGCTGAACGACCCATATTTTTAAGCCAATCTTCAAAGTGTTTTCCTTTTGGGTAAGCCGACAACACGTAAGTGATAGAGGGATAGTATTTTCCATTACGTCTATAATAACGAGAGTCGGGCATTGTAATTTGCTTAGCATCTTCTGAGATCTCTAAAATGCGATTGTAAGATTGCTTAATGTTTCTTTTACTCATATAAGTTTAATTTTCTTAGCCATCAAATCATAAGTGGTTAATGGGTAAGTGTTTTGTATAAGGTTTGTAAAATTATCAAAACCCATTTCGCTTGGATCTTTTTCATCCAAATCTACGAGGTAAACCTCTTTACCCTCGTTTAATAATAATTCAGCAAATCGTAAAGCATCCTTCATCGCGTCTTTATCCAGAGCAATGTAGATTTGTTTTACGGTTGACGTTACAATTTTTTTCATTAAGTTATCTTGCAAATGCTTTCCAAGCAATGGAATTGCATTACGTTTGATAGCTAAAGCATCAAATGGTCCCTCACACAATACAAGCGGAGAAGACCAGTTTACAAATAACTCGAATGGTACAATATTTTTGTTGACTGAAGGGTTGCGATATTTGACCGGTGAATTAGGATCAAAGTTGCGAGCAACAAAATAATTTAGTTTACCTTCGCTGGAATACGATGGTATAACGATCATTTTGTTATATGTGCCACCTTCACAATATCCAATATTGTATTTAAGTATATCGTGTTTAGAAATACCGCGCTTCTTTAAATAATTTAAAGCGTGTCTTCCAATAATATCGTTTTTGGTAAGCTCTGATAGTGGCTTAAATTCTTTAGGTAATTCTACTTTATTAGTAGTTTCATTAATGTTAATCTGTCTTGAAACTCCTACAAGTGAGCGTAGCTCATCTATTTTATCTTGTGGGGTTTCCATTGCCTTAAATAAACTAAGCAATTTAGATCCTTTTTTATCACAAACCCAACAATGCCATTTTTGATAATAAGTAGCATTCTCGTCAAAATTAATTTCGAGTTTGGGTTTATGGTGGTTACAAAAGGGGCAACTATGGGCTTGATTACCACGAGCAGTGGGTTTACCCGGTCCTAATACTGAGTTTACTAAGTTGACAACTAATTGATTAACCATGTTGTATAAGATACGAAAGGTATCTTACTAATCAAAGTCTCTTCGATAAAATTTACCAAGTATATTATCGTTGAAAAACTCATCTGGTTTTTCTAATACCTGATATATAAACAAATATTTTGTTTCATAGTAAGTTAATAACTTTTTATTAGAAGTCAAACATAAAATTTCACGTTTAAATTCATCTTTTTTACCTTCTTTTAACATGGCTACAATTTCTTTATTTGAGCCATAGTAGATTTGCCAATCAGATTCTGTCATGGCTAATTTATATGCTGGTTTACGCCCAGCTACGTGAGCGTATTCTAAAAGTTCCTTTTTAGTAAGTTTTACCTTTTTTTGGTACATTAAAACTTTTTTACCAATATAGGCTTTGCCTGATGGTGTATGAGTAACCCTATATATAAAACCAAAGGTTCCCTGAGGAAATGAAGAGAGTGTCTCCATTGGTTCGTTTTTATAAGTCCACATGTCAATAAGTTTTTAAATTAATTTAGATATCTTAGATTTTAGATCATCTATTTGGGTTTGTTGTTCTTTAACTACTGAAATTAGGAATGCTGTTAATTTTTCATATTTAACTGCTTTAGTTCCATTTTCACGAGTAGTTACCACTTCAGGGAGAATTTCTTCAATTTCTTGAGCTATAACTCCAATATCGTGCCCTTCATAACCCGAATTAGGATCCCAATCAAATTCGTATCCGTTAATATACGATAATTTTTCTATAGATCCAACTATAGGTGTAATATTATTTTTTAAATTTATATCAGAAGAATAATATGCTATAACATCACCTTTAACGTATAAGAAATTAGTTGATGGGTTAAATGTTAAACCATCATTATTATCAACGTATACAGTTTCATCAGTTAACCCACTATCGTCAACAATTAATACTCTATAATTAGCATTAGCTGAGGCCGTAGTTAAATTAAGAGCTGAAATTGAACCTGTATTAATAGCAACAGTTACATCATTTCCAAAGGTAGTTGCTACTACAGCATTTCCTACAAAATCTAAAGATTGTAAAGTAGTAGTTAAAGGAATTCCTTCATCTGAAGCTGTAATATTAGTTCCACCACTACCACCACCTGGGATATAAATTGTTAAATCGTTACCTAAAGCAGTAGCTTCAACCCCAGAACCAGTCCAGTTAATAGAATAAATATCATTTGTTAATAAACTGCCAGTATATGAACCTGTAATAGAAGTTCCAGCAGCTCCCTGAGCACCTTGAACACCTTGGGCACCAACAGCACCTTGTCTTCCCTGAGCACCCTGAGCCCCAGTAACTCCTTGAGCCCCTTGTACACCCTGGGCTCCAGGGGTTCCAACTTCACCTTGAACACCTTGTGCTCCTTGAGCTCCAACTCCAACAGCACCTTGAACACCTTGAGCACCCTGTGCTCCTTGAACACCTGGTGTTCCTGATCCTGTAGCTCCCTGAACACCTTGAGCACCTTGCACACCCTGAGCACCAGGTGTTCCTACACCAACTGCTCCTTGAGCTCCTTGAGCTCCCTGTGCCCCTTGAGCTCCTTGTACACCCTGAGCACCAACATCTCCTTGAGCACCAACCCCCACAGCACCTTGAGCTCCTTGTGCTCCTTGAGCTCCTTGTACACCCTGAGCACCAGCAAATGTTGAATGTTTAACTAATCCTGTAGTAGGGTTTATTGTTAAAGCATATAAGGGTGAAGCATCTAAAGCAGATCCTGTATAGTAAAAGGATCCTGTAATTGTTAGGCTTCCTGAAACTGAAATATCGTAATCATCCGCAGCTGTAAAAGCATCTACAGATTGAGAAACGTGCCAAGAGTTAATGATATAACCTTGTGCTATTTCATCTGTACTTGGAGTAAAAATATTTTGCAGTTGTTTTGCCATATGTTATAAATATTTTAATATAATCCTATAGATGATATTCCTATCTCACTTGTCCCAGCACTACTATCATAATATGATCCTATAGTAGTGTATACTTTTTTATTATTTCCTCCAACCGCAATCCCTACTGTTGGGTCGTCCCAACCTATAGGAGATATGTAGGCAGCAGGCCCACGAAGTGATTGGTATATAGGAAAATGATTAAAGAAATAATCATTCCCTGATGGGATTTGTGGGTATGGACCATAAGTATCTGTGGGGATAGAAGAAGTATTTACAAATTGAATTCTATTAGTATCTACTCTAATATATACTACTTTAGTAGCAGGATCTATAGCATTAGTTGAATAGGTTAATGCTATATAGTTGGATGAAGAAATACTTGAAGTATTATTACTATTATAAACATTATAATCGGTTCTACCTGTAGACCCAGCCCCATTATTTGCAGGGGCAGGAGTATAATTAAAATTTTGTAAAGTTATTCTATCAGTAGAATCAACTGTTCCTCCTCCAATACCTGCTAAATAATCCAATTGAACAAAACTGCTCCCAGTATTCATATATAAAGCAACATCAATTGAACTCCCAGTATGAGCCATAGCTATACAAACTACCTGCCCTTCGTCTACCCCAATTGCTGAACCTGAGATTTTCATACTTCCCATATATTCAATGGCTTTACTTCTCCATTTTTTAACACCTGTTATAATAATTGTATCAACTTGAGCTGAGCTTGTACTAAATCTATACCATTCAGGGTTGGAAGGATTAGCATTCCATGATGAAGTATTTACAGTACCTCCACCACCAACTCCATAGTAAGGGGTTTGGATACCTAATATAATACGAGCCTCAGGGTCAGTATTATTTCCATTGGGGCCATCGTAACTTCCTACTATAGAATAACCTTGTTTCATTTGAGCCCCATTTTCATTTCTCCAACATTGTGGGTAATTAGCTCCCCCTAAGAAAAAAGCACTCCCAGTGTAAAGTGTACTTCCTGTTACACTTATTATTCGAGCATACCATCCCCCACCATTAGTATATAATAATGTAGCACTTGATATGTCTGTATAACTTCTGTCGTCAGCAACAAAATTGTAGGGTATTGAAAAATTCCCTGCAGCAATGCCAGTACTATATTGGCTTATTTCTTGAACTAATCCTAATACGCAGTTTTGAATATCATTATTAGGTAATTTAGTTGTAGCTCCTAATTCTATGGCCATCCCTAAACCATTTGCGTTACTTTGAGATACTAAATATCTATTATAATATAATTTACCACTATCCCCCCCTAAATTACTATATATAAGTAATCCTTGTCTTTTATAAGATAAATCTTTTAAATAAGGAGCATTACTACTGGTTCCATAAGAATATATTATATTAGGGATAGTAGCTATTACACTTTCAGCAGTATTATTTAAACCTGCTGTAGAAGTATTAAATTGTGCATTAAAATTTAAATCACCCCCATTAGATCCAGTTGATGTGGGAATACCATATAACACAGTACTTACATAATTAGTACTCTCTGGATATAAATTTTGTTCAATAGTTGCTAATCGAGGTCTATTAACATTATTTTTATAAGCTATTACTCCAAATAAACCAGCACTCCCAGTTCCAAACCCAGCACTACTTGAATTCCAAGAGGATATTGGTTCTGTAGCAAAATATCCTCTAACTGTAGATGCTGAAGCACTATGTACTGTTGATATACCTGAGGTGCCTATGGTTTCTGTAACTGTAGTAGATACAGTATAGTTAGATAGATCTCTCATGCTTACTTGTTGAGTAGCAGTGCTTCTTACTCCTCTACCTGTAACATTATTACTCCAATTAAAATAACCATTATAAGGTTGTTGGTTATTATATCCTACAAGTTTACCTAATGAAGTTTCTACAGGATTTAAAACATCACCATTTGTTCTGTCTGGGGTTTGGAAAAACATAGAATCACCATTTGTGCCTCCTTGTCTTAAATCTGCTGCTAAATATATCCCTTGACCATTAGTGCTTGGTGCAGCTACAACACTTGCTACCGATTCTGAAGTAGGTACATCCATATTAGTTAATTTTAGATTTTAAATTTTCAACCTCAGTTTTTAAATCTTTTATAGCTGATATTAAGAATGCTGTTAATTTTTCGTATTTGACAGCTTGGAAGCCATTATCACGAGTAGTCACTACCTCAGGTAACACTTGTCCAATTTCTTGAGCTATAACACCAACATCATGCCCCTCAAACCCAGACTCAACTTTCCAATCAAATTCATATCCATTTATTTTATCTAATTTAGATAGTGAATCTTGGATAGGAGTAATGTTTTCTTTTAGGTTTTCGTCTGAAGTATAGTATGCTATAACGTCACCTTTAACGTATAAGAAATTAGTTGATGGGTTGAATGTTAAACCATCATTGTTATCAACATATATAGGTTCGCTTGTTAAACCTGAGGCATCTACTAATAATACTCTATAGTTAGCATTAGCGGATGCTGTAATTAAATTAAGTGCACTTGCTGCCCCACCCCCAGCATTAGCAGCATATGAAGCTGTAATTGCATAAGATGAACTTAGTACAGTCATCTGGTTTGTTGGGAATTGGTATATGTTATAAGGAGAATCTTGGTTATATCCTACTACGGTATCAGGTGATATACCATCATCATTAGTTGCAGTATTATAATCTAATAAGGCCCTAATATTAATTCTACTACCCTGACTTGCTCTTGCGGTTTGAGAAGTGTATATAGTAAAGTCATCTTCGCTGTCACTAAGAAAATTCCAAGTAATTGAGTTGGTATTACCATCAACAGTACGTGCACTATCTAAATTTCCATCCGTATTATAGATGTTAGTATCAACTGCTGGTCCAGTAGCTCCTTGAACACCCTGAGCACCTACAGCACCTTGAGCACCCTGTGCTCCTTGAACACCAGGCGTTCCTGTTCCTATAGCCCCTTGTGCTCCTTGAACACCCTGAGCACCTACAGCACCTTGAGCACCTTGTTTTCCTTGAACACCAATTACACCTTGAGCACCTTGTGCACCTTGAACACCAATAGCTCCTTGTTTTCCTTGAACACCAATTACACCCTGTGCACCTTGAGCACCTTGAGCACCAATTGTTCCTACGGCACCTTGAACACCCTGTGCTCCTTGAACACCAATTACACCTTGAGCACCCTGTGCTCCTTGGGATCCAACTACACCTTGTGCTCCTTGAACACCAATTACACCTTGAGCACCCTGTGCTCCTTGGGCTCCAACTACACCTTGTGCTCCTTGAACACCAATTACACCCTGTGCTCCTTGTGCTCCTTGAGCACCTGTTCCTACTTCACCTTGAACACCTTGTGCTCCTTGTGCTCCTTGAGCACCTTGAGCACCTGTAGCACCTTGTACACCCTGTGCTCCTTGTGCTCCTTGAGCACCTGTTCCTACGGCACCTTGAACACCTTGTGCTCCTTGTGCTCCTTGAGCACCTGTTCCTACGGCACCTTGAACACCTTGTGCTCCTTGTGCTCCTTGAGCACCTGTTCCTACGGCACCTTGAACACCTTGTGCTCCTTGTGCTCCTTGTGCTCCTTGAGCACCTTGAGCACCT
>Ga0208161_1001246_pt1 | contig 13640 bp, 14 predicted proteins | sample CB_VirMetaG_3_FD_184538 | JGI IMG/M metagenome (GOLD analysis project Ga0208161, IMG submission 184538) | Freshwater to marine saline gradient viral communities from Chesapeake Bay - CB_1508_1S Viral MetaG (SPAdes) (version 4) | ecosystem: Environmental > Aquatic > Marine > Coastal | place: USA...
TTGTATGATAAATTTAATTGTTTAGCCAAATAAGATAGAGCAATATTATCCCTAGGATGACAACCCCCACCATCTCCCATACCTCCATATAAATATTTATCACTAATAATCCTTGTTGTGCACATAGATAAAGCTCTACTTACTTCATCAACATCAGTATTAGGTAAGTGATGGCATGTCTCCATGATTGTATTAATCATAGAGATTTTAGTTGAAATAAATGTATTGTAAACTACTTTTATTAATTCAGCATTTTCTATTGTAGTTTTAAAAAATGGAGATATTGTTATACTTCTATAAAATTCCTCAGCTTTTTTTGCAGCAACTTCGTCATCTACACCAAATAAAATTATTTCACTATTTAAAAAATCGTCAATAGTTGTACCCATTGCTATAAAGAATGGATTATAACAAAGTTTTAAATGTTTTCCAAAAATTGGTTTAATATGTTTTGTAATAGTACCAGGAAGGACAGTAGATATAATAACCACAGTTTTATCTTTCCCTTGTTTTTCGATTTCTTCATTAAGTTCCTTTATTCCATTAATTAAATATTCATAATTAAAATCTTTTCGATCATCTGGTATTCTAGTTATACCTTCATACTTTTCTTCATGAGGTGTTTGAATTGGAACAAATATAATATCAGATTCAGATACTATTTGGCTAATGTTTTTTATTTCTAATTTAGATTTTTTTAGTAGTTCTTCAGCACCTTTTTCTTTATAATTGAGTGTTTTAAATCTTATATTTCTTAAAGTTAATTCATTAATATCTGTACCAATAACTCTATGTCCTTTATCTTCTATTGCAAGAGCTACTGGTAAACCTAATTTACCTAGTCCTAAAAATCCTATATTCATTTTGCTGTACCCCAACTATCTCCTTTCTCAACGTCTACCTTTAGTGGTACTTCAAGTTTTACAGCATTTTTCATGATTTGTATAGCTTCGTCTAAACATTTTTGTTTATCATGTGGTATTGAAAAATCTAGTTCATCATGAATTGTTAATTTAACATCAATCTCGTCCATTAAACCACTGTCCCAAATTTTTAACATTGCTGCTTTTGTAATATCAGCAGAGCTTCCTTGTATTAAAGCATTTAAACCTGTATGAGTCATTGCCCTTTTTAATTCTTGTTTAGGATATTTTTCATAAGCTTCAGATAATGATACTGCTTTTTCTCCCCAACTATCTCTAGGTTCCCATAAATCAAATCGTCTTTTACGACCTAATAAAGTTTTAATATATCCTCTTGTACTAGCTACATGTGAAACTTGTTTAGATAATTCTTTTACAAAAGGTACTTTAGAATGATACTTATTAAAAAGTTCATAAGCTGAATCTAAATCTAATCCTAATTCTGCAGCTAATTTTTTATTACCCATTCCATAAAATAATCCTAAATTAATAGTTTTAGCTTGTTTTCTAGGTATACTTGCCATATCAGCAACCATTTGATGAAAGTCAGTATCGTCTTTATTATTAAATTGATCTCTAGCTTCAAGGGCAGTTTCCATCTTTTTTAAACTTGCATAATGTACTAATACTCTAGGCTCTTGTTGAGAATAATCTGATACAACCCATTCTGATTCTTCTTCTGGTATAAATAAACTTCTGATCATCGGACCAAGTTCAGGGTCTCTAGCAGGCACTTGTTGTAGATTAGGATAGTTAGAGCTAAATCTACCTGTAACAGTTCCGTGTGGATTAAAGTTACAATAGATCCTACCATCAACAGCTTTCTCTAGAATCATATTTTTAATAAATGTATTTCTAATCTTGTCTAACTTTCTAACCGCTAAAATGCTTTTAGAGACATCATCCACTTGACTTTCAAGCCAATTCGCAGTGAAAGACGCAGTGCCTTTTTCGGTGTAACTATAATTAATCTTATTTTTATCATATGCTTGTTTTAATGAAGCGTTTGCCCATACATTAACTTCATCTCCTCCAAGTCTATTTAGTCTTAATTGCTGTTCATTTTGTTTTCTTCCTAAATAATCATATAAATAATTTGCTTTATCAATATTAATTTTTACTCCTCGCTTACGAATTTCAAATAGACAATTAATTAATCTTGATTCAAACTCAACTATATCTCTTATTTCTTCCTTCTCGATTATATTCTGTTGTTTTTGAAATATTTGTAAAGTAAGTAATGCGTCTTCTTTAGCATACTCAGATACAAAGTTTGCGTGTAATTTCCATAAGCTTTCTTTTACTTTAGCACGTTTACCAAACTCAGCTAATACTGCTCTTTCTAATTCAACTTCATATTTTGATTTTCTTAAATATTTTTTAGCAAGATTATCTAATGAATACTTTAATCTATTTTCGTCTATTAAATGCTCTATTCCTTGCACATCGTAAATTTTATGACTACGAGTAAAGGCTAGTCTATTATCGTGTGAATAAAGCCATTCCATGTCATAAATAGCATTGGCAAAAACGTAAGTTTTATTAAGTTTTAACATTTTATCTAAAAAATCAATAACTTTTTCATTATCTAAATTACCACCGCCTTGATGACCTATTGGAAAATATTCATTATAACCTGAGTCAGTTGCTATAGATATTCCAACTAACTTACCATCTTTTCTAAATCCGCCAGGTCCATGAGTTTTTAAACGAGGGTCGTGTGTCTCAGTATCAATTGCAATGATACTAGACTTTTCTAATTCAGTGAATCTGAACATTTATCTAGAATAACTTTCTTATTTATATAACACCAAGAACCACTTCTACCTAAAGTATGTTTCATCCAGTATTCTCCTAATGGATCAGCATCTACATATTTTTCCATAAAAATAATATGTTTAGCAGAAGTATTTAATAATAATTTTAAACAATGAATACATGGACTTAATGTACAAAAAACTGTATCAATATCGTAGACATCTTTACATTGAAGTAATGCGTTCTGTTCTGCATGTATAGCTTCACATAAGTCTAAACCTTGACCTGATTTTAATTTTGCTCCTTTACATGGATTATCTATACAGTGTTCTTGACCAGATGATACTCCATTATAACCTGTAGCTATTACATGATTTTTAGAATTAATTAATACACAACCAACTTTACGTCTTGCACAAGTTCCACGTTCTGAAACTAAATGTGCCATTTTTAAAAAATACCAATCTTTAGGAATTCTATATGCCATTACAATCTTTTAAAACTTTATATTTAACTTTATATCCACTATTAGCTGCACGTTCTAAGTTAGGAATAAATCTATCAGAAATACCATGATATAATGGTATTAAATCATTAAAAGAAAAATAAGGAAAGTCAAGTATATCATCACTTGTTAAAATTTGATCTACTTTTTTAAAGTCTGTTTCGTATAAATGACGACTACCTGCTTGTATATTTAATTTACCTAATTTACATCCTATTCCTCTTTCATTTAATAGTAATGCTAAATAAAAAGATATTGCACTAAAATTAAAACTATCATAAGGTGTACCTAAATAAATATCGTTACTTCTCATTGTGGCAACTGTATGAAGCCATAATGTATCACTAGCTTTTCTTAAAAAGAATTGTAAAGAAAGAGTACAAGGAATATCTTTACTTGATCTAGGATTCTCTCTCCATATATTTAATACTGCTTGTCTTGTATCTTGATCTTTTTCTAAAATATCTAATACATATGGTAATTGATCTATAATCTTAGGACCGTATGCTCCAAAAAAAGTTATACCATTATCACTAAATCTTTTAATAGCACCTGCATATTTTTCTACTGTAGCTACATCGTTTTTACCACTAAGCATCCACGCTGCTTCACCAAACATAAAATCATAACTTAACTTTCTAGCTTCAATAGTAATAATTGGATTATCCATATCAATAGTCCAACTATCATTTAATACTTCTGCTATTTTTAAACCACGAGGTTTAGTTACAAATTCTGGTTGATGATAAATAGACCATAATTTTTTCTTATACTTTTCATTAATCATAATCCTAATGTAAAACTCCTATCCATAATTTTATCTGTTACTTTTTCTAAATTATCACCTTCTTTAAGCATATCGTACCTAATAAAATCATTTCTTAATTTTAATGGACTAAGTTCCCATAATACATTTTGTCTATCTTCGAAACCATGCCAATAATTATCATAAAGTTCTACTACTTTATCAATGTCATAATATTCTTCTTCTCTTTCTTCTCTATTAATTCTATGATTAGCTTTTACTTTATCAGTATTTTCAGGTGAACACCATACATATAAAGTACCTTCTGTTTTTAATTTATCATAAATAAATCTAGCATCATAACTAGGTCCATCACGATATATATAAGAATAACATTGTTCACTAGGCCAATGTCTATCTAATAAAACTAATTTACCTTGATTCTTTTTTTTAATAGCTAATCGCATACTAGCTGTATGCCATAATTTCATATCTTTATGCACTCTTAAATGCATATAATATGAGTTTTTAAATTCTTTTCTAAAATGATTTATTAAAGTAGTTTTACCTACTCCATCTGGTCCTTCAAATATTATTATTCTAGCATACATTTAAAAAAATCTTTCGTTCTTTCTCGAGTCCATGTTTTTTCTTTAAAATTTCTCGCTTGTAAATTAAATATATCTTTTAATTCTTCCTTACTACATTTTTCTATATCACTAATATTAAATTCTTTTCCATATAATATTTTAGATTCTTCAGGGTGAGCATACACAATAGAGCCTGCATCGTATGCCATTTTGTATCTTACTCTCCACCAACCAGAACCTAATTGAGTATGATAATGTGGAGGACTTACTACTCCCCAATTTTTTCTATATTCTTGAAACATTTCATGTTCTTTAAGTCTTTCTTGACCTTCTTTTATATTTCCATAAGTTTTAACTTTCCAATTAAATTTTTGATTTTTTAACCAACCTTGTTTACTTACTAAACTTGCAACAACCCATGCATTATCTTTAACTCTGACAGGAGAATAATCAGCAAGTAAATCTTGTTGACCACTATTATTTTGAAAATAAGAATCAGTGTAAGGTGTTGGATCCCAATTAACTATTTCGTTAGCACTCATACCTAAAGTTTCGTAATTACCTCCATCATATGCTGGTACTAATAATTTATGTGGCCATTTTTCAAATGCAAATGTGTCAACTAAATCTTCAATTTCTTTTTTATACTGCTGAGCCTCGTCCCAATAAACTTTACCTACAGGATTTCCTGCTTTTGATTCTTTTTTCCATATTCTCCAATGACCTCGGCTAAACGTTCCAAAACCACTTACTGAATCTTTAGTTTGCCAATCGTCAATGGAGATTATAGCATCGGGTCTTTTAGTTATGGTGTATGCCGCACCATACCAGTATCTAGCTGAAAGACTATTTGGACCGAATACAAATACAAAAACTTTATCATACATTGAAACATCTTCTCCCGGGATAATTGCTTTTTGAGTTACATCGTGACCTAATTCTTCTAAAACTTTAGGTAATATTCTAGCTGATGTTGCAATATTTAAAGGTGATTTAGCTGTTCCAATTGCTAAAGCATTAAATCCCGTTACCAGTATTTTCATTTTTTTTCTCCCTTTCTTCATAAATTATCTGTTCAATATCTGGAGCTTTCCAATTTTTTGGTTTTATAACGTCAAAAGCTGTACCTCTCTTTTTAGATTTACTCTTTGCTCTAATCTTACTCATATTTGCTTCTTGTACTTTATTCCAAGCTTTTTCAAATGGAAGATTAAATAACCAAGCTGTACCTAAAGCTATATAAACTATATCAACAAGAGCATCTAAAGCACCTGCTGCATCTTTTTTAGTAATCGCTTGAGTGTACTCAGCTAGTTCTTCCATTAAAAAAGAAGTTCTAAAATTTACTAATTCATTATCGTCAGGTATACCAACTTTTTCATTCTTTTCAAACCCAAATTTTTTATGAAAAGCATCTATATCTCTTATTAAAGTATCTTTATCCATATCATCAAATATTCCTGAATGCGTCATAGTAAAGTCGCCTGTTCAGGTTCTTTTCTAAAATCTATTATTTGTAATTCTTCTTCTTTTTTATTTTTTTCTTTTATACTATTTTTAACTATTCTTGCTACATATTCAGCTACAGGTGGCATAACTCCTCTTGCGATTTGTGACCCTATCGTAGATGCCGGTCCTTCCCATTTATAATCTACAGGATACCCTGCCATATAAGCTAATTCTTTATGACCAAATAATCTATCTTCTGTAGGGTGAATATAAAATCCTCCTGCTATAACTGGTATATGAGCATCATTTTTTAATCTCCATTTCATAAACTGAGGTCTACCTTTAACTCCTCCACGCATACCTCCTCTTTTCCAAGTTTCTGGTGGATTATATCTTTCCCATGTAACTCTTAAACTTTCACCTTGTTTACAATGTTTAAGATAAGGTTTTTCGTTTTCTCCTAATTTCATTAAGTGTCCAATATCTGATCCATGTTCTTTCTTAAATTGTCCTAATACTTCACCAGCAGTTGGTAATGGTTGAAAGTTAAGTATGTGAGGATTTAAATTATATTTAGTTGCTATAAAGAAAAATCTTTTTCTACTATGATTTAAACCAGTAAATCCACCATCAATTAATAAATGACTTACTTGATAACCAAGATCAATTGCTTCTTTAGATAATTCAGTAATCATAGGTCTTCCACCATTAATCGAATATACTCTAGGTACTGATTCAATAGCAATAGCTTGCGGTTCTAATTCTTTTAATAAATTAAAACTATCTCTCCAACATTTAATTCTAGGGTCATTTCTCCATGCTCCTGCACCTTTTTGAGCTCCACCTAAATTAGACCATGGAGCACATGGAGGATTACAATATACAAAATCAATTTTACCTTTATATTTTTCTTTAGGCCATTCGTCTTCACCTTCATAAACTGGAATATTTGGAAAATTAGCTTGAAAAGTTTTTTTATATAAACCTGGTTTCATTTCAAAATGTGCTTGAACATCAAAATGTTTTCTAACACCTAAAGTAAAACCACCTGCAAATATATAAGTTCCTAATGCTTTCATAATTCTTTCCTTTTTAATTATCTTATTTCATAACTATACTTCGTTTCAGGCTGCAGTATAAACAAATTTTTGCGTGCTCTGGTTACAGCAACATAAAATACTCTGTGTTCATCATCAGGTTCTGTATTTAGTTTTCTCCATGTTCTATAAGAAATATCCGATATAACAACAACATTATCACTTTCTCCACCTTTTATTCCATGTATTGTTGACAATCTAATACGAGCTTTATTTTTAAATAAATCACCAGATTTTTGTAATGATTCAAACATTAATATATCTTCTGGATCTAATCCATAAATTACATCTTGCCATTCACCTTCTGCTATTAGTCCACAGTTTTTTCTTAAATAATCTATATCAAAATTTAAATTTTGATCAATACCTTCTAATTTTTTAAATCCTCTTTTAATTGATACTTTACCATACAAACATTGATAGAGTTTTTTAAGTTCTTCAAATATTATTGTTTCACCTTTATTTAATTTAATCCAAGCTCTTATTGCAATTACATATTTATTAGTTTTAAATTCATGATATCCTTTTTCATAAAACCAACCCATTCTTTTACAATAAGCTTCAGTTCTATTTAATTGATAACCTGATCTAGCTAATACTAACCATTCACCTTTAGACATATCAACATCTTCTATTGCTGTAATTTCATTTACTGATCCAAGGTCCTCTCTACATCCCCATTGTTTTGCTTGTCTTAAACTAATTTTATTAGATATATCACAAGCAAGTTTATGAATAGTTTTAGGAAGTCTATAACTAATTGGTAATACTTCTACTTTACCCTCTATATCTAAAAATTTTTTAACGTCAGCACCAGCCCATTTATATATCGCTTGATCATCGTCACCTGCTATATATCTAAATTTACAATGAGTAGTTAATTTATCTATTACTTTCCATTGTTTAGTTGTTAAATCTTGAGCTTCATCAACAAATATAATATCTAAATGTGGTACAGTTTCTTCTAATAAAAATACATCTAACATATCAGTAAAATCTAAAAGTTTTTTTTCTTTTTTAAAATTAGCTAATGCTTTAGAAAAATATTCTTGTTCTTCCCATGAATGATCACATTCTAATTCTCGCCATACATCTTTTAAATTTTTTTCGCTTGATCTAGAAACTTCATCACAAAATAAAAGTAAATCACCTTTTTTATTTCCTGCTGATAATCCTGTAGTATCTTCTTCTGATACTCCCGACATTTCAATTCTTGCAACTTCGCTAAATTCTTTTACACGTTCACCTTTAAATACTTGACCACTATTTATATTTAAAGTTCTATAACATAAACTGTGTATAGTTCTAAAATAATCTAAACTTTCTTCATCTATTTCAAACTTTTTAATAACACGTCTTCGTGCTTCTCTTATTGCTCTACGTGTAAAAGAAAAATATCCAATTCGTAAAGGATTATATCCTTCTGATATTTTTTTCTCTAGTATATCTAATAACGTTGTTGTCTTCCCTGTACCTGGGCTTCCGAATATTTTTATTGTTTGACAATTGTTCATTTAATCTACATTTTGCACAATAATATTTATTATCGTGAATTACGTGTGCTACGTTTTTACATTTATAACAAACTTTAATTACATTTAGCATAAATTTTTTTAAGAACATCATATTGTTTAGTAGACACTAAAATATGTTCATCAAATTTATCCATCTTTTCTATTAAAGATTGGCAAAAATTATTTTCCCAATCGTTTAATCTAGTTGAATCTATATCATGTAAAAACTTAACTAAATTTTTATATTTTTCTCCATCTATTCTTTTTAATAATTCATTAGGTATAGCTTGATGAGTTTGTAGTAATACACCTTTTCTTCTTAAATGAAAATAAAGCTCTCTACATAACTGTACATCTAATAAAGCATCATGATAATTTTGAACACCTTGATGAAAAAAATAATTAAAACATTCTTCTAATTTAGGAAATTTATAATCATCAAATTTACCTTCTAATTTCATTTCATTCTTAGCTGTCATCATTGTACAATGTAAATTATCTGGCATTTTATACATAAATTTTAATAAATTAAATTCACGTTGTATCATTTGTAAATCAAATGCTAAATTATGTGCAACCATAGTATGACACTTACTCATAAAATAACTTAAAGTAGCCATTGCATATTTAGCTGATATACCTGTTTCTTGTGCTTCTTTAGTTGTTATACCATTAATATCAGAAGCTTCTTTAGGTATAGTAAATTCTGGATACTCATTATTTTTAGGTTCTATTCTAGTTGAATACTGTGCTACAATTCTTTCATTATCATCTGTAACTTGAAAAGCTAAACTAACAAGTCTAGGTTGATCTTCATGATTAGGATTTAAATCTCTACGCCATAGTCCATTAGTTTCTGTATCAAAAAATAATATCATTATATTCCTTTTTTAATATTAAATGATACACCTTTAACTTCTACTTTAGTGTCAACTTTATTTTTATCTCTGTCTCTTTCTAAAAATAAAATAGCTGCTGTTATTTCATCAATCTCTGCTGCATAAGCATCATCATTACGATCAATACTTCTTATAGCATGTTGTAATAAAATATTAATTGCTTGTTCTTTATTCATATGCTTCCTTTTCTATTTCTGGTTGTTTAAATTCTTCATTCTGAGTTTCAAAATTTTTAATTGACCATGTATTAACGTATTTACCTTTTACTTTTTTTCCATCATGAGTAGCACCTAAATCTTTTAAATAAGCAGTTATTTGATTTAATTTAAATTCTTTAAATCTATGTCTATCTAAAAATTCCATAAAATCATTAATTCTAAATTCAGTATGCTTATCTTGTATTACTGCTTTACCTCTTAAAATATCTTCAAACTCTGTAGATGATGTAGACCCTGTACAAAATCTTTCTAATAAATCTAATAATCTACCTTCATTACTAGAATCATCAGAAGCTTCAACAGGTATTACTCTGGACATTAAATCATTAACTGATTCTACCCATAGCTTGTCATTTAATTTAGGAAGTAACATATCTAAATGTTCAAATACGACTTCTTTAAAATCTAAAAAATTATAAATTTGTTTACTATTTAATGGACCTATCTTTCTTTCGTTAATAGTTAAAAAATATTGTGGTGGTTTAGTTAATATTTTAGTAATACTATTTAAAACAGGCATAGTACCATCATCACTTATACCATACTCACACGTTAAACATTTAGTTTTATTACATACTGAATTAATAGGACTATCTTTACATTTATAATTATAAGTTTTTTTATCTAAACTATTTAATACTGATGTAAATTCTCTAGGTTTTAATGGTGGATCTAGATATTCATCATTATATTCTTCTAATTTTTCTTGCCATTCTTCTGGAAATCTTTTTCTTAAATAAACTCCGATATTAAATAATCCATTATTTCTACCACCTTCTCCTAAAGCACCTTGAGATAATAAATCTTGTAAACAAGGCGGTCCTCCTGGTAATATTTCGTTTGACTTATTTACTTTTTTTATAAAACTTAAATCAATTTCATCTAAACTGTTTACTGCAAACTTATCTACCCATTGTATAAAATGTTTTAAAGTTAAAGCTTTACCGTCATAAACTGCATATCTATCTGATTCATCACCTCCAAAGTATGGCATATTAAGCCAACTACCTACATCATTTTCATCTAATAATTTAGTTTGTTGAGGTCTTAAATCATATTTAACAAAACCAAAAGCTTTTTGTATTTCTTTTAATTTTTCTATCATTGATTTTGCTGATACAAATTTTTTAGTAAATATAAATATATGTGCTCCGCCTGATTTTGATCTACAGACTATTAAATTTTTTTTAATAAATTGTTGTGAAATTTTTTCTATATTGACTGAATAATCATCAACATCAAGACAACCCCATTTACATTTGCTGTCTTCATTAATAGGAATAACACCTAAACCAGTTTTACCGTCTAGGTGTTCTTTCCATAAGTTTTCATTGTAAGCCTCCCTAATAGTTTTTCCATAACCATCTAGCTTAGGGCCTTTTCTTTCTGTAATAAAGAATTGGCCATAAGCTCTAGTTAACCCTGGAAATATATCAAAGAGTTCTTTATGCATATTAGAATGGTGCGTCTTCTCCATTTTCAGCTTCTGTTGAAACTTCAGTATCAACAGGTTCTGATGCTTTTACTTTTCCATCAGATACTGAATCTGCAAAAGCTTTAGCTTGCTTAAAGACATCTTGACTTTGTATTTGACCAATTTCTTCTATTTTATATTTATGCCAACTACCTAAATCATTCTCTGCTTGAACAGTAGATAGTTTAAACTCAAATAAAAATGAAGGTGGTTCTACAGTTTGACCTTTAATATTCATACGTTTCATTTTTAAAAGTGTATTCCACTTTCTAGAAACAGATAAATTACTAGAAGTCATAGTAAGAACAGCAGGTTCATAAGAATCATTGTTCTTAACTAAAACATAATGTTCAGCTGTATCAACTAATTGATTTTCGCCTAACATAGTTTTTTTAGTTTTAGAATCAATCTTAGCACCATCAGGTTTATAATCGTGCACTGCAACTAATCCTCCACCTTTTTCTCTAGGTATCCACTCTACATAAGATTTTTTATATCCACAAGGAATTACTGTTAATCCATCTGTATATAAAGTACCAGAAACTGTATTAAAGACATGACCTTCATCTGCGCCTTCAATATATTTCTCATCTTTTTTCTTACGTTGAGGTGACCCTGATTGAACAATCGCTAATCTAGGAATAGTAATATCGTCATTACCGACATTTTGTAAACCTTGACCAGCAGATTTAATAATCAAATCTGCAGATAAATCGCCTAAAGCAACTTCTGAGTTTGACTTCTTTACTACTTGTTTATCACTCATAGTTTATTTCTCCTTTCCGAGTTTTATTTTCGCTATACTTGCTTCATAGACACTAAATAAATCTTCAGGTAATGTTTTACCTAATTTATATTGGTCTTTGGCCCAAGCTTTTAGCGTTTGAGCGTGTACGTCAGCTTTTTCATCATAAGGTATATCTTTAAAATTTTTAGATAATACCTCAATTAACTTATCAGCTTGATCATACTTTCCTTTAGGGAAACTAACTTTAACATCGTGTTTAATTAGTTCCGCATGGCCTTCATCTTCTAACCATTTTAAAGCATCTGCTTTTCTATCAGCTTTAATTGAGCAAAAGATTTCGTCTTTAATTTTGATTTGTGTGCCATCTTCCAAATCAAATCTAGTCATACCGTTGCATGCTCGCATAGCATCCGGTAATTCTTCTTCTTGTATCTTACGAATTTCAAGTTTAAGATTTTTTAATTCTTCTTCTTTTATCGCAAGTTGATTATTTTTATCTACAAGTTTATTACCAATTCTAGTAACTACTTCTAGTCCTACATTTGGTAATTTTTCTTTTTTCGAGTGTTTTTCAACCTCGTCAAATATCCAAGTTTCTTTAGACATTTGCTTTCTCCTTTCTATTAAAGACATCACAACATACATTATAGTAAGCTCTATTTTCTCTGTCCCACTTTAATATATTTACAACGCCATTATTAACGTCACCTGCTATTATAGATGCTATCGCAATAGCAGCAGGATCACCCATTGCTAAAAGATAATCATCATCACAAAAATCTTTTAATTTAGATTTAAGCATTCTTATAATAGGTGCTGGAGATAACATTATTTGATGTCCTGGTGGAAGCAATGGAATTAAATCACCAAAGCGACCAGCAGCCAGTACATTAACATTAGGGTTTTCTTGTACTACATAAACTTTACCCATTTAGTTCTCCTTTCTTCATTTACTATTTACTTATATAAAAAAGTTTTATAAAAGTAAATTAAAAAAAGAAAACAGAAAGTTTATATGCAAGTACAGTTTATTAATGACGATGATTTTATAAAATATAAATTTAAAACTAAACCATTTAAACATCAGTATGATGCTTTTATGGAAAGTAAAGATAAGGAAGCCTATGCATTATTTATGGAACAAGGTACTGGTAAGTCTAAAGTTATTATTGATAACATTGCCTATCTATTTAGGAGAGGCTCTATTGATACTGCTATTATTGCTGCTCCAAAAGGTGTATATCGTAATTGGCTTGCTTCTGAATTTAATACTCACATGCCTGAAGATGTCGTACAATTATCTAAAATCTGTATATGGTCGCCTAGTGAAACGAAAAAAAATGTAGATGAACTTGTAAGCTTTTTAAAAGAATCAGAGAAGTTAAGATTTTTTATTATAAATATAGAAGCTCTATCTACTGACAAAGGTAAAAATTATTTACAACGATTATTAAATACTGGTAAATCTTTTTTCTGTATAGATGAAAGTACAACGATTAAACATAGAACTGCTAGAAGAACTAAATCAGTTTTAAAACTTGGTCGTATGGCTAAGTATAGAAGAATACTTACAGGAACACCAGTGACCCAAGGTCCTTTAGACTTATGGTCACAAATAAATTTTTTAGATGAATATATTTTACAATCTAGTTTCTATGCATATCGAAATGCTTATTGTGTACTTCGTAGAAGACGTACATCAACACATAGTTTTGATGAA
>Ga0208161_1001247_pt1 | contig 13635 bp, 19 predicted proteins | sample CB_VirMetaG_3_FD_184538 | JGI IMG/M metagenome (GOLD analysis project Ga0208161, IMG submission 184538) | Freshwater to marine saline gradient viral communities from Chesapeake Bay - CB_1508_1S Viral MetaG (SPAdes) (version 4) | ecosystem: Environmental > Aquatic > Marine > Coastal | place: USA...
AATTGTTGTTTACCTTGCCGTTTAGAAATAACTATGGATGGATAATGGAAAAATGTCAAGAAACTATGCATAGTAGAGAGTTTGATGTAATACCTGCTACAGTTAGATACAGTTTAATATTTTGGTACGATTACAAGGCAAGAAAATGAAAGACAAACATATAAAAGCCTACATGAAAACTGCACATGCATTTGCAGAATGTAGTACTGCTGTTAGACTCAACGTAGGTGCTATTGTTGTTAAGGACAATAGAATTATCAGTATTGGTTATAACGGTATGCCTAGCGGTTGGGACAATACTTGTGAGATCGAAGAAGAGTCAATGGCAGATAACCCCTGGCACGATTATGCACATTTAACACAATCAGGTTGGACATTTGCTAATGGTAAGTATTCGAAATTAAAAAGTAAACCAGAAGTGCTTCATGCAGAGATGAATGCTCTAATGAAGTTAGCAAAATCCACCGGAGGCGGAGAAGGGGCAACTATGTTTATTACACATAGTCCATGTTTAGAGTGTGCAAAAGGTATATATCAAGCAGGTATTAAAGAAGTTTATTACGAAACTGAATACAGAAATACAGATGGTGTAGATTTTCTTAGGCGTTGCGACGTTGAGATTCATCACACGCATGATGAAAGTTAACTACAAGCTCGTTGTAAACGTCTGATACAAACTCGTTACTAAAGAAACGTTCAAAGTTGTAGGTTAATACTTCTTCCATTTCGTGTAACATATCTGTCAGTTGGTCATTAGTGTAACTGCACATTTTCTTTATAGTATCACCTATCGCATGCATGCGTTCAACATCGTTTTCAATGCTATCGTACGACTCATCTATCCAACGATCAAAAGTTTTAAATCCGTAACTACGAAGATAGGCAAGGTTGTGCGCTGGTCCAACTAGTATGAACGGCATTTTACATACTATGGGTTTAAATATTTTTTCTGTCAGGTGCTTCTTTCTACCCCAATAACAAGTTTCAGTCACTATGTATAAAAATGTTTCCATACATTCTGGAATGCAACTTATGTTAAAACTTTGGTTAGGGATAATATCTTTGTCTTTATAATCTATTCGCAACTCGTGTTTGATTGTGTTTAAATTTTTAATTGTCTGAGACGCTAGAAAATCTGGAACAAGCCTGCTTTGTTCTAACTCATAGGTGTAGTGTCTGCCTAATGGACAACTTTTACTGTAACTTATAAGTCCTTGCTCAAGTAGGTTGTATTTTACTAACTCGCTAACTAGTAACGACCTGTAAACTCTAAGATTACTTGTTAATCGATTAAATGTAATAAATTTATTTTTTACCTGCCTGCTAGTAATAGGTGTTATTTGTGGCCAGAGCATTGCACCTCTAAACCAATCACTAGCGGCAAGTGCATGATGAAAATAATAACAGTCTATAAGTCTAAATCGTTTTAAGAAATCCTCTTTGGGCTCACTGTCTGACTCAGTGTTTAATAATATAGACCAACTTAAATTATCTACCTTAGCTCTTGTTTGTGCGACAAGGAATGTGTCTAGGTTAAATAATCTTATAAGTGGTTCTTGGTCGTAACAGAAGATGTTACAGTCAATGTATCCCTGTTCATTTACTATACTTTCAATATTTTCTACAGCGGTGGTACCAAAAGGCATAAAGTAATCTATTCTTGGATTACTAAAACGTTGCAAAGCAAGATGCCTTATGTTATCATAGTGATTATTAAGGTTATACATGTACGATATATTTTATTTTGGACCTAAGCCCTGTTTGTTTCCGCATGAGAAGTATGCTGAGTCAATCGAGGTTGCTGATAAGTTGAGTAAAACATCATATTACTGGTATATTTATGGTGGCAACGATTACACAGGATTTAATTTTAACTGGCAACCTGATCACTGGGACAGACACAGACTTCATGTGTTTGGTGACCAGTGGCAACGTTATGGGTACACATTTTTTGTAGGGAAAAATATTGTACGTGACTGTCCTGATTTAAAAAATATAATACAGTTTCAAAATGAACAAAAAGCACACCGTCTACCGCATCCTCACCTCTTTACTATACCAGAAAATATTGACATAGAAAGTGTAGACACAACTTGGCATCACAACACATTAGAGCCTGAGTTTACCTATCATTTTCCTAGCCAACATCAACGTGCTAGTGGTGTAACATATGGTACAGGTCCTAACAAGTTTGAACGTGCATTTGTTTGTAAAGCATTACCTACTACTAAGCACTGGACAGTGCCTGACAGTATTACTGACGTAGACTTTACCTGGCATGCTGATCCCACGCAACCACCTTTTATATATGAGTTTGCTACTGAGTATCAGAAGACAAGTGGCTTGTTATATACAGTGCCTGGTGCTACAACTAAGAAGTACACTAGCATGACTAGTAAAGTTGTACGCAGAGCAGAGACTGAAGTGTATCTCATAGACTTTATGACTGATAGCACTACTGTAAAGTTAGATGCACTGAAAAACAGAGGTTTGGACGTTAGAAAAACACGTTTTGTGGGCTCTTACTTAGACATAATTAAGCGAATTTGTGCCTCGGCTCGCACAGAATATATCTGGGTAGTAACTACACTCTGTGATTACAGTAATTTCGATTTTAACTGGTATCCAGAGACCTGGCAAAGTACTATGTTACACGTATTTGCCAGCAACGAGCAAAAGTTTGGGGATACTTTCCTGGTTCATGTAGAGTCTTTCAGGGACCAAGCAGAGCGTATTAAGTTATTAGACTGGTATGATACTGTAAACTACGTTGACAACGTTGTCGTGCCCAGAGACCCTATGCCTACAGTTATATATGAGCAGGATACCCTAGTAGACGTAGTAAATGAGCACCAGTTTAAGGACCCATACATACTATTTGCGCCTAATGACTGCTCTATATCCCATACGCCCAAACTGTGGGCCGTCAAGGACCGCGACGTTCATACGTTTACACAGAGTAACTCTGTAGCGCAGGTCCCTAGAGAAGTGCGACAGCACGTCAGTGAGCAAATATACGACTACCCCTATATCAGTAAGCATAAGACAGTTAGTGAACAGCCACAGGACATCATATTCATAAGTTATGACGAGACCAACGCTGACGCAAACTGGTCCAAGCTCAAAACTAAGTTCCCTCAGGCTCAGAGAGTACATGGTGTAGAAGGTATGGAGAACGCTCTTATAGCCGCCGCCCAAACTAGTAGAACACCCTGGTACTATGCGGTGTTCGCTAAAACTGAACTGCATCCTGACTTTAGGTTTGACTTCTTACCTGACTATCTACAACAACCTAAACATTATATTTTCCATGCAGACAATCCTATGAATGGTTTATGTTATGGACACATGGGTATAGTAATGTACAACTGTAACATGGTTAAGTCAGCAACTAAATTTGGTGTAGACTACACATTAAGTTTTAGACACGAAGTTATTCCTCTTGTCAGTGCCATTGCTAGATTCAATACTAATCCATATCAGACTTGGCGTACTGCATTTAGAGAAGGTGCTAAACTTGCACAGTTTTCAGAACAAACGCAGGATGTTGAAACTGAATATAGACTACGCACCTGGACAAAAACTGCAAAGGGAGATTATGCAGAATGGTGTACACGTGGTGCCAGAGACGGAGTAGAGTTTTATCGTGCTAATAAAACAGACAACAACGCACTACAACAAGCCTTTTTATGGACTTGGTTACGTGAATACTTTGCTAGTTTATATGATAGTGTAGATACGCCTAACGAATATACTTTGCAACATCGTCAAGCAGACTGGCAACCTCTATAGCATTGTTAACATCACTACGTGGAGTGTTCCTTGTGACCACACAATCTATAAAGTGATTAATTTCTCTTTCTAAAGGACTGATACTCATATCAGGTGTTAAACATTCTACTTCTAAATCAGTTAGACGTTTGTCATTGACAGTGCCTCTGTATATGGATACCATGTTAATAGTATCGTCCCAAACTATATGACCTCTAGTGCCTACAACTGTTAATTTACGAACACGTTCTGGCCAATACCAACTACCTGTTATATTACAAGTAATATCCTTGTACCGCATGTTAAAACTTACATAATCTGGTTGGTGGTCATTGTTAAAACTATTGTGTACTACATTAGACAGTGTTAGGTCTGTGCCTAGTATGTCTTGAACAATGCTAACATCGTGTGGTAGTAAACTTAACAGTGGTGTTGTCTTAGTTTGGTATATACCCCAGTTTAAACGTTGGCTTGTGATATGTTTAATTTTGCCTATACGATGAATGTTTTGTTTTACTAAATCTAAACCAGGATGATATAAAAAGATGTGTCCTACCATTAGGATCTGATCATCTAACATATCACGCAACTGTTCGCATTCAGACTTAGTTTCTGCTAGTGGCTTTTCAATATAGCAGTCAAAGCCACGTTGTAATAATGTCTTTGCTGTTTCAAAGTGATCCCAGAGAGGAGTTGCAACAATAGCACACTTGTAATTTTTGGGTATGTCGTCTATGGACTCACCGTTCTTTACGTCAATGATTACCGTATCCGATATAGACTCATTGTTTGCTAGACTAGCCTGTATTTTGCTACCCCAGTAGCCTGCGCCTATGAGTGCAACGTTGACCATTCTTGTACCGACCTTATAATTTTAGTCTGTTGTTCTTCTGTCAATGTATGATAGCAAGGTAAACTTACAATCTTTCCACACGCTGAATCTGTGCGTGGACAACTATCAATGTTTTTAAATATTCGTTGTTTATGTAATGGTCCTCGGTAATGTACATTTACTTGTACGCCTTGTTCCTGCATGTACTTTATAAATTTGTCTCTTTCAGGCACCTGTATTACATAAACGTAGTATGTGTGGTAACTGTCTGCAAATTCGTTAGGTGTGACTACATAATCCTGTAATTCACGAGTGTATCTGGCACATATTTTACGTTTTTTAGTTAACCAAGAGTCTAAATATTTTAACTTTGCTAATACAACTAATGCTTGAAAGTTATCTATTCTAGCATTAATACCTTGCAGTTCATAGTCCCACTTGTTTTGACGACCATGGTCCCTATACATCCTCACAAACTTAATTAAGTCTGCTCTACCTGTAACACAGCCTGCATCACCTGCGGCTCCTAAATTTTTAACAGGGTTAAAACTAAAGCAAGTTAAGTCTGCAAGTGATCCAACAGGCTTACCTTTGTAACTACTGCCAATACTGTGAGCGGCATCTTCTATTAACCATATTTTATGTTTGTCCGCAATAGCACGTAGTCTATCTACGTCTGGTGTTTGCCCATATAAACTTACATATAGTATAGCAACTGTATTTTCATTGACCATTGCTTCTACTTGGTCAATGTCCATTTGATAGTTGTCATCTATGTCAACAAATCTAGGTTTGCCACCTGCCCAGAGTATTGACTCACTTGTGCTAACAAAAGTAAGTGGTGTTGTAATTACTTCTCCGCCGTTGACACCACAGGCAAGTAATGCACATAATAGTGCAGTAGTACCACTACCGGTACTGGCACATGCTTCTGCGCCTACGTATTTTGCAAACTCTGTTTCGAATTCGTCTACGATAGGTCCAGTAATATAACTGGACGTTGTCATAATTCTTTCGTATGCTTGATCTATTTCTGTTTTTGCTTCTTGGTACTGTGCGTGTAAGTCTGTAAATGGTATCATTTGTTTAAAAATAAGTTTAAGTTGTTTTTTAGCCAAGAATAATATTGTTTTAAACCTACAGGCAGTGATGTGCGAGGTTCATTTTGAAAATACATATTAACCTTGTTATTGTTTAATCTACCACGTCTAGGAAAAGTCTCGTCCCTGTCGTTAATTAGTAGTTGTGCTTCTGGTATCATGTGTTTAACTAACTTGGCACAATCTAATAATGTACGTGCGTCGTATTCACAGGCAGTTACATTATATGTTTGATTAATACCACCACGGTAAGGTGCATCTAATATGATAGGTATTTGTTTGCCTAAGTCTGCTACGTAGGTAAAGTCTAGTATTTCGTTAGCGCCATTAACTTTAACTTCTTGCCCACGCATTGCGTTTAGTAACATTTTACTTACAACACGATCTTCTACATCGTAAGGTCCGTATACTGCACTGGGTCTAATAATTGTGTACTGTAAGCCATGGCGTCTATTATACTCTTTGACCATTTGCTCGCCCATGTATTTCATAATAGCATACTGTCCTTTAGGATCGCATACAGCATTTTCTTTAACCTTGTCATCGAAGTCTCCATAGACCATACTTGAACTAAAGTACATAAAATGTTTTACCTGATACTTTACACAAAGCTCTAGCATATTAACCAAAGCATCACACATAACGCCTGTTGCCTTAAGTGGGTTTGCGTTTACAACCTTTTGTCTTGGAAAACTAGCAAGGTGTATAACACTATGTATACGGTATGTCTTAAAGAAAGACTCTACACGATTAAAGTCCATTATGTCACAGTCGTGTACTTCATATCTTCCCAGTGATTGTCTTTGTTTGTGTAATGCTTCTAGTTGTTGCCTATCCAGTACACCATAATCTTCCTTGTTGTCTAACACGATTGGTTCCCACTTTAAACTTGCTCGAAGTTCTCGAGATATCTGGCTGCCAATAAAGCCATTACCGCCTACTACTAATACTGGAAGGTCTGTATGTCTAGTCATCTTGTCTAATTAGTTCCCAAAAAACTGCTTCTTTATCCGTTAAAGGCGCAATAACTTCTACACCTATTCCTGTTAGTAATGTATTATAACGTAATGTTACTGGTTTTGCAAAATGTTCTTTATATAATTTTCCGTTTTCGGTATTGTCTAACCAATCTACCCACATCCAGCCTGCGTATCGTTCAAAGTCATTGTGGTTAGCGAAGTCTAATCCCATTATAAAACGGTGTACTACATACATTACACCGCCATTGGAGCAGAGATAGGCGGATGACTTTGATAGTTAATTAAATTAATGTGCTCCATCTTAATATCAAAGATGTTCTTACTTTCGCAGTCTATTACTAGACGAGGTCCAGGCAAAGGAGCTCTGCGTGTTTGTTCCTGTACTTGATCTACGTGGTCATTGTAAATGTGTGCATCACCTATTGTGTGTACAAAGTCACCTACCTTTAGATCACACGCATGAGCAATCATGTGTGTTAGTAGACTGTAACTTGCAATGTTAAATGGCACACCTAAAAACATGTCTGCTGAACGCTGATACATCTGACAACTAAGTTCGCCGTTGTTTACATAGAACTGACTCATTACGTGACACGGTGGAAGTGCCATTGCTTTTAAGTCTGCAGGATTCCATGCACTAATAATATGACGTCTACTAGTTGGGTCTGCTTTGATGCCGTCTATCAGCATTTTAACTTGGTCTACTTCAAATGCTACAAGGTTGTTTTCATCAAAGTATTTGTGTTCTATGCCTTTGAATGTTTTTATAGCCTTTTGAGCATGAGCACCACGGAAGTGTCTCCACTGTACTCCGTATACTCTACCCAAATCACCTTCGAATCGTGCTTTAGGCTTCCAATAGTCTGCTTCTGCATTAGCAGTCCAGATAGTTTTCTTATCTGCGTCACGTGTACCGTGTAGGATCTCTGCTAGTCTACGTTCATCATTACTACCTTCTAGAAACCATAACAATTCACTGACAACCGCTCGCCAAGCAAGCCGTTTAGTAGTTACAGCAGGAAATTCTTTGCGTAGGTCAAAACGCATTTGTAGTCCAAATATAGACTTAGTGCCTACACCTGTTCTGTCTTGTCTGTCCTCGCCGTTTATTAGTATGTTGTTAAGTTGTCTTAGATACTCAACCATGGGATATGGATTTCAAAAGTAAGTTGGTTATTTTCTCGACTGGGATACACAGTTCTACATCTTAAGTCTGTAAAAAAGGTACGCATGTCTATTTTTACATCCGTCTGATATGCACCTTTCCATCTGGTAACATAGAATTCCTTTATCCATAACTTAGACTCCTGTAACAACCTTGGACCTCCAATAACAAAGATGTCCCCTTTTACTAGATTGTCTAGGTTACGCATACGTTCTATCCAGTTTGTTCCCCATACTTCTGCACCTTGTGCTCTGTAATTTGGATTACTGGATACAACTATGTTACGCCTATTAGGCAAAGGCTTAGGAAAGTCTTTACTCTCCCAAGTCTTCCTTCCCATAATTATTGTATGGTCTGTGGTATTTTTCTGAAACCATTTAAAGTCTTCAGGACATTTTGGCCATGGTAACTTGTTGTTGAACCCCATGCCACCAAAGGCGTCTATAGCAAAAATTGCTTTTATCAACTTTATAGATCCTTTAACAACTTGTTCGTATTAGGTTGTATTTGTGCTTCTAATTTATCAATGTCCACAAAAAATTCCACATTTTTAATTAGATCTCCCATCCTATGCATACGTTCGTTGAGGGCTTTTTCTATGTCGCTATATGTCATACCTTGGTCTAACAGCTCATTCATTGAAATTTCTACAATAGTACCATCATTTAAAACAATGTCTACTTTTTGTAAAACTTCTACAGGAACTTCCTCTTTGTCTACTTCTCCGAGTATACTTTCCCAAGTTCTATCCTTATCAGGACTTAACTTTACTACTCGTTGTTTTCTTGGCGGTTGTTTTTTTCTTGGCATTGGTCAAAGGGTCTAGTTTTGATGCTTCTTTTGTTAGTCTTTCTGCCTCTGCCAACATGGCTTTAGCTTCTACTTGCATGCGTGTTGCCTGATCTCTATAACCTCTGGCAATGTCAACATCTGTTAGTGCGCCGTCTTGTGGAGCCTGAACTTTTACTGGGGCTGATCTTGTATTAGCAGGTTCACCAACTTCTCTTGGCTCTGCTTTACGTGGATCTCTAACACCTCTCTGAGAATCTAATTCAGCTAGTTCTTTAATTGCTTCCTCACCAGCTTCCATCTTCTTCATGATGTCATTAAGTTCGTCCAAACGTACTTGACTGCCTTGCTGTGGGGTAACAATTACCTGGTTAGTAGGAACTTTTTTAATCATACCTTCTTCATGTAACGCACTTAATGCATTGCGACCATCAGCCATTGTTGTCCTAAATAGTGCATCGCTGAACTCTTTAGCCTGTTGCCCAACTGGGCTTTCTAATACTTTCATGACTTCATCATGAATCATCATTGGTAGTTTGCTACTATAAGCAACTAGTGCCATGTGGTCTTCGCCTGGTACTGTTCTATATAGTACAACTACTCTTTCGTTGTTATGTCTTCCAACGTGTTTAATCATTGATTTCTCCTTAGTCTGGCTGTCCGCCTTCTGAATCTACTGGTCCTTGATCAGTAGAAGGGGCCGGCTGTGTAGTTTGATCTATAAATGTCTTAAGTTTACCATATAAAGTACCTACTGTAGACATTTCATCTGCTTTGATTGCACCACGAGCAGTTACTACGTCAAGTATTTGCAACATAATTCTTAAATCTGTCAGTTGTAACCCTTCTGTCGGTTGCGGTGCAGATTGTTGGGTTTGTTGAGACACAGCCTCTTCAACAGGTGCCATAGTCTCTTCTGTTTTTTTGCTTTTAGGCATTGAACACTATCTCCATTAATTAATGTACAGTTATTTAAAACAGTATTGTACTACGGAAAAATTTTTAAATCAACATAGGCGGGCGATTTATCTGATTTATTACTAGTCCGAACATGCTTGCTTCTGCAGGATTCTCGAACCCTATCTCTATTTGCTGTTGGTTTACTACACTTATATTAGATATGCTGTAACGACCTTCTAAATTCGTATAGATCCAGTCGTCGATATCCTTTATGTCACAGTAAAGACCATCTAGCGTGACAGGTGTAAAATGCGGTGGGCAGAAATCTAAACGTCTGATTTCCAGTGCATTAAGAGGATTGATAATACCGTGTTTTAACATATAAAAGAGGGGGGACACGAAGTCCCCCCAGGTTGGCTACTACAAGTCACCTTTTGTACTCTTCGTACTGGCAAGTGATGCCGAATGGTGCTTCAGTTTTATTGTTACCGTGAATAACAAATATTGTATCACAGTAAGCAGGGTCTCCCCAGGAACCGTAGGGGTAACCATCAGTGAATATAATTAGTTTCTTAGGCATAATATCGTTAGCCTTGAGGTAGTCAAATATACAATCAAATTGTGTACCGCCACCACCTTTAAACTCATAGTCGTCTATGTCATGAATGTTGTCAGGGGTAAACGTTTTAAAGTTATAAACCTCCGTATCAAAAGTACCAATGTGAAGTTCGAAGTCTTCGAACGATTGCATAATACCTTTAACCTCACCGTGTATGTCACGCAACATAGCATCTGACATAGAACCTGAACAGTCGTTCATAACTACAACATCAATCTTTTGTCCAGGTATCATACCAGGTAATACGGCATCTATATGTGCGCCACGTTTATTTGGTCGAACAAAACTGTAGTCGTTCTTAAAACAAGCCTCAATTTCCTGAGCAATAAGTTGACGCCAGTTAAGTTTTGGATCAGTCATTGTGTCAATCAAACGTTTAACACCAGCAGGTAAGTTACCAGCACCGGCAGTTTGAGCCGCAGTTAACATAGCCTCCTTGATCTCTTGTTTAATCTGTTCACGTTCAGCATCACTCAGTACAGGTTTCTTACCTTGTTTACCTTCCTGATCGCCCTTACCATCACCACCGCCAGAACCTTCTCCCTCACCATCGAGGTGCTCGTCAATCATTTGATTAACAAGTTGTTCTAGACTAATTTTGTCTACTTCATCGTATAATTTGTCATAGACTTCTTCCCAACTCATGCCACGATATTTTGTATCCCATAAGCAAGGTTTAATCATCTCACCTATGTTGTGTTGAACCAAGTCATCATTTACAACATAGTCTTGTGCGCAATTAGATAGTTGTGGATCACGATCACCACGACGACCTAAGTGGTCATATATAACGTGTAAGACTTCGTGTGCAAATAAGAATTGTAGTTGTGGTACAGTCTTGCTAACAACGAAACGTGAGTTATAGTACATACGTCTACCGTCGACAGCGGCAGTAGGACACCATTCATCTGCATTAACAAGTGTTAGTCTTGTTGCAATATTACCAAAAAATGAATGTTTAAGTAATAGTCCTACACGAGCAGTGATTAGTAACTCTACAGCCTCGGCATCTACGGCAGGATCTGTAGGACCAAGTATTTCTGCTTGGCCCAGTTCCTTTTCAGCGGTAGCAGTCATTACTTCTTCTCCGTAATTTTAACTACGTATTTGCCGTACCGTTTGTGGAACTCATCAAAGCTCTTAAGTTTACTAGGAATAAACGGTAACTCGTATGTTGTGAGAGCAGTTCTAGCACCCATTACAACCAACTCAGTTGTAAAGTTTTCCATCATAAACTTAAAGAAGTTGTCTGACTGTTTGTACCAATCGTCCAGTGCCTTCTTGTCCTCACCTACCTTGCGGTAAATGTCTTGTAACTCGTAACACATACTAATTGTCAGCGAGTACATAGCACTGATTTCCTTAGTCTCCAGTGTCTTTACTTTGCCGTTTAGAATGTCAATAGGCTTAGGTAGTTGACTGCTGATCTTTCTATGTGCGTTAAACTTGAGTGCAATGCCTTCGCCTACACAACCTGCAATCAAGTCCATTAAGGTTTCTTCGTCGTTGTCATCATTTAGGATGTCGCTAACGAAACTCCATGTACGTGGTGTTGCAAATGCTCTACTAGCATTTTTAGGATCAAAGTCAAACAAGTCCTGTTTAGCAAAACCAATGTAACCAACTACATCTTCGTGTAAACGATTCTTTACCGCATAAGTTTCCCAGGTCTCGTAGTCTGGTCGGATTTCCAAATGGATAAATCTGTTAGCAAGTGGACTAGGCATTTTGTATGTAACGCCTCGATCACCTTCTCGGTTACCTGCCGCAATAATGTAAATGTTGTCAGGCACTTTGTAGTGTTTGCCAACACGTCTGTTCAGCACTAACTGATATGCACTAGCCTGTGTTGCGGTAGGTGCAGAGTTAATCTCGTCTAAAAACAAAAACCCAACGTCATATTGTTCTGCCTCTTCCTGACTAGGAAGTTCGTCTGGGTCAGCCCACTTCATTTTGTTGTCTTCCTTAGAATAGTAAGGAATACCTTTAATGTCAGTAGGATCGTTCTGTGCAAGACGTAAGTCCCATACACGACCATTCATTTCTTTAGCCAACTGAAAAATCAGTTCTGACTTACCTACCCCAGGAGGACCCCAGAGCATAATTGGGTGTTTACGACCACTAGCAAGACAGGATTTAATTGCCTTCTTTGCGCCTTGTAGTGTACTTGTTCTCGATACAATAGTTTCTGTAGTAGCCATCTACATCTCCTTCGTTAATATATCTAAAGTGTAACGTCACTCTGTTCTTTTGTCAAACTATAAAACCTTGTTTTGGTTTCTTCTATTGAAGATTCGAACGCATCCACTTCTGCTTCTAGTCTACTTTTATAGACATGAATACGTTCACGGACTGCCAACATTTCTTGTGAGCTCATGTTGTTATGTAAGTCATAATCAAGCTCACCTAAAAAGTCAATCATTTCCAATACATCGTTCATGTTGTTCTCCTAAATAGTGGGCACCGGGACAAGGAATCGAACCTCAGTCAAGACCTTTGGAGAGTCCTGTGTTTCCATTACACCATCCCGGCACTGTTAATAACTTAGTTGAGTATCGTAGTAGAACTGCTTCTGCTGTAACTTCAGCTCCAACTCACGACGTTTTAAATCTAACTTCTCGAGCAATCTATCACATTCCTGGATAGTCATCCTACCCTGCAATTCAAAGATAACCTCATTTATTAAACATATCATTTCTTTTTCCATTAAGCCACCTGCCTTTCTGCAAAAAGTTCATCAAAGCCACAAGGTGCAACGATAAAAATTCTGCCATATTGGTTAACAACAATGTCACCTACTGACAAACTGTAAGCACCTTTTGGCATACCACCTGTGTTACCTACTTCAAAAACATCTTCTAAGTCTTTAGCCTGGATGTCACCTACGTATTTGTACTCACCGCTGGTGTATGCGTTCTTAGCATCAGCAGGTGTAAAGAATTTGCTGTCCTCATCGTAGAACATAACATCACGTCTAAGATCGCTTTCAAATGGTACTTGGTAAATTTGGTATGTGTTCATAATTTCCCTCGTTTTGTTGTGTCAGTATCGTTATTATAGGATAACTCGGACCAAACGTCAACCAAAATGTAAAGGAAAAAGTCCTTATAAATCAATAACTTATGAAAAAGATAGCGTTTTATTGTTTTCACGCTCCCATTTTCGCCCGATTCTTTGGACTAATTCAACTGAAATATCGAACTCTTCAGCGATTTTATCCACGGGAACCTCAGCACAATACATATCGAGAACGTCTGCTTCTAACTCACTAAAATAATTTGACATGCTGTCTCCTAAAAATTAAGGGTTGGGTCTTTTGGCTTCGTACCCAGGAAGTACTGGTTTCATAGTGGTTGTGTTTCGTCTTTATAACATGTTACAAAGTGTGCGGCATACCTGCTTACCGTAGTCCGTAAACAGTATACCCTGTTCCCAGACGAAATGTTCTACGTCCATCTCGTTCTGAAAATCTCTGCCCT
>Ga0208161_1001248_pt1 | contig 13634 bp, 20 predicted proteins | sample CB_VirMetaG_3_FD_184538 | JGI IMG/M metagenome (GOLD analysis project Ga0208161, IMG submission 184538) | Freshwater to marine saline gradient viral communities from Chesapeake Bay - CB_1508_1S Viral MetaG (SPAdes) (version 4) | ecosystem: Environmental > Aquatic > Marine > Coastal | place: USA...
CATGGATGAGATGATCTGGGCAATGGAACAGTTGAACACTGACTGGGAATCACAGTATTGGACTGGTGAGTTTGATATGCAGTGGAAAGAACCAGACGAAAACGGTATGAGTGAGATGTATGAAGGGCCAAATCATACCGCAGAATGCGACTGGGAAGGTCGCAGTAAGCATGATGAACGCATTGATAACGGACTGCGTTTGTTTGGCACATACTTCCGTGGACTATGGGATTGATTATGAAGAATGAAAACACAATAGAGATGACAGAAGATTACAAATGGCCAGAGTATTCAGAATGGCAATGTCAACTATTCGGTTCTGGTATTAATGGAATTGTTTTTAGACCACATAAAGGACATCATCCTAACTGGTTCTGGCGCAAGATGCAATACCTTTGCTTTGGTAACAAGTGGGAAAAGAAGGAAAAGTGATAACTTATAGCACCAACTGGATGGGACCAGTAACCAATGTTTGGTATGAAGAGCGTGGTCTTGATCCAACTGGTGATCGTTGCTGTGCTGGTCGCATCGACATTCGTGGTGTTCCTGATGAACCATACGGTCTAGAGTATAGACTTGCGCCTATGCATGCTGAAGACTGGAATGATCTAAGTGGTTGGTTAGATGATTTTGAAACACACGATCTTTGGTCATACGAAGATTTGATTGCTCAGTATGAAGAAGAAAGAGGCACCAAGATTCGATGGATAGACTAAAGCAAACACTCGCATATTTTCTGTACTATACAGGTCATTGGGTTTCGTTTCCAATGAGCAAGTTTGATCTTGGTTGGTTGTATCCGTTCTACAATTGGTGTATGATTAAGTCTGGTGACTTTGATGTGAAGGAAAGAATATGGACAACCCAGCAAAAGGCACACGAGGATTCCTGATTCGCACATTCAACGGATACAATGTTTTCCGTGTGTATGAGAAGGATGGGTCGTTCAAAGACTACAACATCTATCACGATGATCTAGAGATTACCATTGAGGATGACTTCGCTACACTATATGGTGATAAAGAAACTTTAGACTACAGTCCAGAAGTGCTTGGTAAGCATTGTGATCACGAATACGATCACAACGGCGAATGCCTAAAGTGCGACGAATCTATCTTGGATCATGTATGATCAGAACAATCTATAAGTGGTTGCGTTATTCAGGGATTTGGGTTACAATAGTTGTAAATCCTTTCCACTGGCGTTTCTCATGGGAAGTCATTAGAGAGGATGAATTGAATCCCATGATGAATCGAATGTTGTTCCAGTTATTCTTTATCAACATTCGTATTGTACTTGATAATGGTGATTGGTAGTCTGTCTAAATAATCCGTGTCTTTCTTGGAGTAATCTACATGGAACTTATTGAAATTGGTGGTCGCACTTGGCAAAAGTACAAGGGCGATGAAGGTCAAGACGTTTACATTGCACAGTTTGTTATTGATCAAGACGAACTGTTAGGCAAGTATGTTGACGAATCTTTTTATGATATTCTCATTGACAACGATGCGGATTTTTATTTGCCTCCGACCTGCGATATGACGGACTCGGCAGTCTGTGATAATCAATGCATTAATTGCATGTCTGAGTCTGAGGTTGCGTTCAAGTTTCGCAAAGGTGTGTTCACTGAAGATGAACAGCGTGGCGCTATGGAAGGTCTATGGGAAGCAGCGGTAGAGTCTAACAATCGTGGTATGGCTGCTGGTCCACGCTCAGAACAAAACAACAAGCGTGATTGGGTAACACCATATCAGTTAGATGTGCTCGAATACTTTGAAGATGGTCAACCACGTGATATTACTGGCGGTGATCCACTCGCAGACATTGCGAAGAAGCATGAAACTGCTAAGTATGAAACACGTGGCGAAGTATGGTTGCGTTCTAAGATCGAAGTAGAGTTCGGAACTTACACCAACTTCTTCCCTCTCGCCATTGAAAAGATGCTGGCAATGGATGTATCTGAAGCAGTCAAGTATGCTAAGATGATTCGTACCAAGTTTATTTCTGGTACATCTTATGCTTCACCGCTTTGGTCAGGTATCGCTGGTTTCTACGGTCGTTATCCTCGTATTCCTTATGGTCGTGCTACATCGTACACCGAAAAGAATATGGAGAAGTTTGCGAAGTCTTATCCGTTTGCTCGTAAGTTGGAAGCTGAGTTTAAGCGTTTGCTGCCGCAGCGTCATGCTAAGCAACAAGCATTCGCTGATCGTTTGGATAAGAAGTTTCTCATTGGCGAGGATACAACCTTTACTACCATTACAGTGAATACAACTACCAAAGATCGCAACGCTCGTATGGCTTGCCATCGTGATGCTGGTTCGCTGAATCCTGGCTTTTCTAATCTCACCGTTGTTACACGTGATGGTATGGATTGGAAGGGTGGTTATCTTGTAGCACCTGAAGTTCGTGTTGCTGTGAATGTACGTCCTGGTGATTTGCTTTTGATTGATAATATGAGAGTGATTCACGGCAACACACCAATTCTGCCACCAGACTCAGGCGAAGATAAGATGCTTCGTATGTCACTGGTGTATTACTTCCGTGAAGATATGGATGGTCTTGGTTCTTGGGATTATGAAATGACTCGTCGTCAGTTCGTTGATGATCGCCGACTAAACAAAGAGCATCCGTTGTGGAAGGAATACTGGAATGGTGTGTCCCCTGGTATGTGGTCTGAGCAAGAATGGTATGACTACTTGACTTCTAAGATGGGAGAGGATACACTTAGACAATACCATCCAGAAGCATTGGAAGTTAAATCTACACTTGAAGGGTTCTTTTCATAATGAAGATACTTGTACCAGTACACCAGTTCAGCAACTTTGGCGGAATTATTAATCACACTGAGCAGTTGATCGCAGGTCTTAAGGATCTAGGTCATGAGGTGACATTCGCTTTCCTCAAACCAACTGCGCAGAAACCTAAAAAGGTTGAGATTCCTACGGATCTTGAAGATGGTTATGAGTTGGGTGCTGGTACAAGATTGCCTGTTCATCAGGGCAAGGGTTGGATCACTGACTATTATTCGTTCCTTAACAAAGAAAGCATCGCTGACTTTGTTAAGATGGCAAACGATCATGATCTGATCATCTGGGAATCTATCTTTGGCTTCAAGAACAAAAGCAGCGAAAGCAACACTGACTGGTTGCCAATGATCGAAGATGTGACTGTTAAACAAGTCATGATCGTGCATGACGGCAATCTACGCAAACTCTATCCATGGGTGTATCGTTTCAAAGATAAACTCGCAGGTGTAGCATGCGTACACGTGAGTGCGTTCGACTCAGCAGCAGTTATGGATATGCCACGTGCTATGATTCTTAATCCTCAAGAGATCGGTGAAGCACCAGAGATCAACTTCGAGAATCGCAAGCGTCAAATCCTATCACCGCAAACCTTCAAGCGTTGGAAGCGTGTAGATAATCTGGTAGCAGCTGTTCCTTATCTCAATGATTGTAAAGTAATCGTCGCTGGAGACGGCATTGAGAGGAACTACATGACCTCCGTCGACAAATGTAAGCCAGAGTATTACTGTACAAAGGAAACCGATCCAGATGCGTCTACAGAGCGTCTGGGGAAGAGAATATGGGATAATGCGACTGATGCTGGTATGGATTACATTGGATTCATTACAGAAACCAAGCGTGACGAAATTTTGCGTGAGTCATTGTTCCTGATCGATCCTTCATGGTCTAAGACATATGGCGAACACTTTAATCGTACAGTCGTAGATGCGATGAAGACTGGTACAGTGCCAATCGCTGTTAATCTTGGTATCGCTCCAAACGAAGATGGTTATGGTTCACTGTTTAAACCAAACGAAAACTATCTGATGTTGAAGTATGACTACACGCCAAAGCAGTACGGCAGCATGATCAATAAGTTTTTGGACATTCCGAAGGAAGTATATGAGAAGATTGCTCGTAACAACTTCGAGTTGATCAAGAAGTTTGATCGCAAGGTCGTAGCGCAGGACTATATTGATCTGGCAGAGGGCAAAGACGCTGGTGTATATGGTACTGTGACGGCACGTTTTGCTGATCCAGCGTTTGAAAGAGCGGCAGAAGAGATGTGGGTGGCTCATTTTGATCCCCCACCAGTCGCTACACTTGAGGATTTTTTCGGCTAAGTCATTGATTTTAAAGGGTTTTCAAAAAAAGTTGAAAATTTTTTAAAAAAACGCTTGACAACTGGGCGAGGTTCGGTTATACTGATCCTATCAGTTGTGGTAACTGGTACAGTCCGCTTGAGGACTGGTTGATTTTAATTAAAGTCGGTTTGACGACTTGCCTAATCTTTAAACTAGGAGTTTATCATGAATTACGAAATTCAATTCGCATCCGTTCGCAATGTAGTTATGGACACCCACGCAGGTGTCATCAATCCTGATCCTATCGGTCAGCGTCCTCCTGTACAATCTGGTCCAAGTAAAGCACAGGGCATCATTGATTCTCTGCTTCGTGGTTTCTCTGTTGGTACGATCACCGTGCGTAACATTGAAAACGACGAGAAGAATCAGGAGATCTATCCTGGCGTCAAGTGGTTGGTACTTGATGGTGGTAATCGTATCCGTGCAATGCGTGACTTCCAGGCTGGTCGTTTCGCTGTCAACGGCAAGAACTATCGCCAGCTTAGTGAGGAAGAAAAGGTTGCACTTGAAGAAACTGAGTTGTCATTCTCAGTCTATACTTGTAACGATGTACAAGCAACCGAGATCTTTCGTCGTCTAAACACCGTAACGCCTGTGAATCAGATCGAGATGATTATGGCTAACGATGTTTCTAAGACTGCACGTGCTATTCGTGAGCGTGTTAAGTCTTACAAAGAGTATGACTACAATGACATTCATCCGATCTTTGAGATTCAAACCAAGAAAGATGGATCAATGAAGCCAATGCACTGGAACACCGACATCAACCCACGTCGCAAGTGGGACGAGTATGTTGGTATCGCCTTCGTCAAAACTCTCGGTAAAGGTAATGTAGATGCAGGTCTTCAAGCAATTGAGAATCTGGTTGAAACTGACCAACCAGAGATCAGCAAGGAAACTTGTAAGACCGTTGACAACTTCCTAACTGATGCACTTGAAACTGTAAAGGCGATGGGTTCTACTAAGAAACTCAATGCTGATGTGTTTGCAGCGTTTCAAGCAGTCTGGTTTGAGTTGTATGAACGCAACAAGGTGTTTTCTATCACCGACCACGATATCTTCGCTGAGCAGTTCTTTATGGCTCACACCGAACTAACTGGTTTGGATAAAAACAAGTATGATACTGAAGTTCGTCATTTTACAACTGGTGATCGCAATACGCTGAAATCCAAGACCGAGATTGTAAAGAAGTTCGCTCGTACCGCTATCAAGAACTTCGCCAATCCAGCAGAGCAGCATGAGGTTGCTAAGTTGTATCTCAATAACATGGACATTGAAGATTGCGTGATGTATCGTGATGAGCGTCGCACAATCAGCAAAGATCAGAAGTTTGAGATGCTGGCGAAGCAGGGTTTCCGTTGCGCTATTGACGGTGAACCGCTCAGTATTGACGACGCTATCTTCGGTCACGATACAGCGTGGGCGCATGGTGGGCAGATTGAGGACGGTGCGATTATTCGTAAGACTCATAATGTCAACATGGGTACGACCACTCTGGATGAGTACCGCTACATCCTTCAAATGCGCAAGGAAGCAGCTGCCTGATTTTGATTCCCGTGCGGGAATAAAACCGACGAAAATGCCCCGAAAGGGGCATTTTTTTACCGATCGGGAATGAAATTTAAGAATGTTGCGTAAGTTATTGATTTCTGGTCATAAACTGCACTTATGTCCTCATAAAGAATCCGAATTTTACTTTTGCCTCCCAATGCGATATGATACGTGTATTGAATGGAGAGAACGATGATTGCAAGTAAAGATATTCTGGCTCGCCTGTTGGCAACCGAAAACCTGACGGTCGTACATGATAACGTGCGCACCGCATCCTTTAATGTTAAGGATCGTATTCTGACGCTGCCTCAGTGGAATGATATGGAGTCCTACACCTATGACCATCTTGTGGGTCACGAAGTTGGTCACGCACTCTATACTCCGATGGAAGGGTGGCACGAATCAGTAAGCACCAAGGGTGCTGGCTACAAGTCCTTCCTTAATGTAATTGAGGACGCTCGTATCGAGCGTATGATTCAGACACGCTATCCTGGTCTGCGTCGTGAGTTCGTCAAGTCCTACAAGAAAATGCTTGCCGAAGGTTTCTTCGGTGACGATCTTGACGCCATCAACAAGTATCCTCTGATCGACCGCATCAATGTGTACTTCAAGTGTGGTGCGTCATCAGGTGTTAAGTTGACCGCTGACGAAATGAAGTGGGTTCGTGAGATCGAAGCAGCGCAGACCTGGGAACAGGTCGTTGATATTGCCGACCGTATGTACGGTGCTGCTAAAGAGCAGATGCAAGCAGAACAGGCAGAACAAGCTGCCGCTGCCGCCGAGGAAGGTGACGAGATCGATCCAGACAGCGACTTCGTTGACGATGGTGACTTTGACGAGGAAGGTGAGGATGATGGCGATAATGAAGGTTCAGAGGACGAGGAGTCTGAGAACGAACAGGAAGTTGATCGAGAAGAACCGAAGTCCAAAGCGGACGAACCATCCTCAGCAACTGACGAAGCGTTGCGTGACAATATCTCCAGTCAGTATGACATGGATCCTTCTATTGAGTTGACCAATGTTTATCTCAACGAATCGCTCAATGTTAAGAACTATATCGTTGACTACAAAGAGATTCTGACTCGCACCTCTGACTTGACGAAAGTTTGGCTCAACCACATTCCTTGGGGCAATCCTGTTTCGCCGCACGAACAGGAAGTTGACAAGTTGTACACCGAGTTCATGGCAAACAACAAAAAGACCATCAACTATCTGGTCAAGGAATTCGAAATGAAAAAGTCTGCCGCCAACTATGCTCGTGCGTTTGTCAGCAAGACTGGCGTGATCGATCCTGTGCTGATGAATTCATACAAGTACAACGACGATATTTTCCGCAAAGCAACGATCGTACCAGACGGCAAGAACCACGGCATGATCATGTATCTGGACTGGTCTGGTTCAATGCACCGTGACATGTTCAACACGATTGAGCAGACGCTGAATCTGGTGTACTTCTGCCGTCAGGTCAACATTCCGTTCCGTGTGTATGCATTTACCAATAAGTGGGAATTGGCTGGTACGGAAGGAATTGAAGACCGCATCAAATATATTGATCTGTTGAACAGCACTCCTACTGGTCACATGCTTCCTGAAGAAAACTATCGTCTGCTTGAGTTCTTCAACAATAAGATGAACAAAATGCAGTTCGCTCGCATGACCAAAGTATTGCTTGGTTTGGGTAAGCACATCTCTGGTGCGCATACTCCGTTCCGTCTTGGCGGCACTCCGCTGGACAACACGGTTGCGATTGCGCCGAAGGTGTATGATCTGTTTCAGAAGATCAACAAGGTTGATGTTGTTAACACCGTGTTCCTGACCGACGGTGATTCGCACTCAATGACTTTTGTAAATGAGCGTATGTATGGCGACGGAAGTTCTCACAAGTATCTTGCTGAGATCACCGACGTGACTGGTTGGAATTGGAGAAACGAAACTCGAAAGATTTTGAATATCAATGACACAGTTGCAAAGAAAAAGTATCGTGTAACTGGCGAAACCAAAACCAAAGTTCTTTTGAAGAATTATGCGTTCCGCACTGGTTCTAATGTTATTGGTTATCGTATTATGTCTGGCAATAAGTTTAATGCCGTTCGTGATTTTGAGAACTTTGGATTTGATTGGAGTAAATCAAATGAATTATGGGACGATTTAAAGAAAGAAAAATATATTAATATCCCAGGCGTGGGTTATTCTAAATTCTTTATTCTCAAAGGCGGAAAAGATTTAGAAACTTCCAATGGGCATTTTGAAGTTTCTCAGGATGCGAAGAAAGGTCAAATCCTTACTGCCTTCAAAAAGGCGAATAAAGGTAAATTGGTTTCTCGCTCTCTGTTAAATGAATTTATTAAAGAGGTGGCATAATGATTAAATCTATTTTAATTATTATGACAGTATTATTATTGTTGACAATTTATACTTATTTTGAACAGTATCATTGGTGCAGTTTATGCCCATAAGTGGGGTTTATGGGGGCATAAAAAATTCCAATTTTACAATTGCCCCAGGATCGGATATAATTAGTCTATTGGTTGAGTGAATAACGAGAGAGGTCTATATTATGAACCAAGAACAGAAGTCGCTGCGTGACGCAGCAATTGCCAAGTTTGGCGATACCGCTACCAAAGCGGAAATTGAACAGCTCGCTGAAGAAATGGGATCCAAGTATCCTCACTTCATGCTCAAGTCCGACTATCGGATCAAGCGTGGTCTGTACAGCCTGAATGCTCAGGTGACTCCTATCACTGCAGCTCGTCCTGCAGCGTCCCCTGCCCCTGCGCAGAAGCATGACTTTGTCATGGACTCAGCTGGTTTCAGCGAGAATTTGATTCCGTCCAAGGATCCCCTGTACGTCCCCTTCGGGAATGCTAAGATGATCCGTGACGTGCTCAAGAGCAATATGTTTTATCCGCTCTTTATTACTGGTCTTTCTGGTAACGGCAAGACCTTCGGCGTGGAGCAGGCTTGTGCCGAGACCAAGCGTGAGGTGATCCGTGTCAACTTCACCGTCGAGACCGACGAGGATGACCTGATCGGTGGCTTCCGTTTGGTTGACGGCGAGACCAAGTTCTTCCATGGTCCAGCGATCAAAGCAATGCAGCGTGGTGCTGTTCTGCTCCTCGACGAAATTGACCTTGGCAATCCTGCGAAGATCATGTGCCTGCAGTCCATCTTGGAAGGCAAAGGATACTTCATCAAGAAGACTGGCGAATTCGTTGCTCCTGCTGCTGGGTTCACTGTGGTCGCAACTGCGAACACGAAGGGCAAAGGATCTGACGACGGTCGCTTTATCGGCACCAACGTCCTCAACGAAGCGTTCCTTGAGCGTTTCCCGATTACCGTTGAGCAGGAATATCCTACTGCGGCGATTGAGAAGAAGATTCTTGCTCGTGTGTTCGAGTCGGTCAATGTCAAAGACGATGAGTTTGTTGAGAAGTTGGTTGACTGGGCGGATATTATTCGCAAGACATTCTTCGACGGTGGCGTTGATGAGATTATCTCAACTCGCCGACTGGTTCATATCGCTCGTGCGTATGCAATCTTCAATGATCGCATGCAGGCAATCACGATGTGTACCAATCGTTTCGACGAAGATACCAAGCAGTCCTTCGCTGATCTCTACACCAAGATTGATGCTGGTGTAGCGGTGGAGGAAACTCCTAATGTTGAATCTGATACTGCAGAGGTACCATTCTAATGGCAAAGGCAAGAAAGAGTTATGAGATTGAGTTGGATGCATTTCTCCAACCAGAAGGAATCAACTGCGTGTTGTGGGAAGGCGATAACGATGAACCGACCATCGAGTTTGTTGCTGAATGGGTTGAGTTGATCAAGGGTGTATTTGAACCGCATCAGGTTGTTGGTCGGGATAAGTGGTTGAGCAAGTTCGACAACCTGCCATATCAGGTTGACTCTGTAGCGGAAATCGGTTATATTATATCTGCGCTCCGAGACACAGCGAATATGATTGAGCACGAACTGCATCAGCATAAGATCTTTGATCGTGAGCGTTGGGTTGAGGAGACTGATATGGATCCTACTCGTGCGCATGAATACACCGAGGATTTAGTGTAATGGGAATGTTTGATTATATCACCTATGGCGGCAAAGAGTATCAGACCAAAGATACTCCAACGCAAATGCTCGATAATTATGAGATTCGTGGTGATGAACTTTGGTACAAAGATACTCAGTATGAGTGGACTGAAGAAGAAGATTCCATCTTTGGTGGTTATCTAAAAGAAGTATCCCACGAATGGAAGTTTCTATCTGACTTCGATGGTGTGATCAAATTCTACAAGTATGAACGAAACGCTGAAGGCAAGTATTACTGCGAAGCAGAATACAAAGCAGTGTTTGCTGATGGCAAGATGGTAAAGATTGCTGAGGTGAAGGACAAGAACACATGACAGAGTTACAGCAATGTGTCCGTGAGTTCTTTGATATGTTGGATTATCAAGAAGAGAGTGACGAGGGTAGATTGTTTCATCCAATCACGATCAACTGCTCTCGTGCTATGATGATTGAGCCAATGAACAAACTACTGGATCGTATGAAGGAATTATCCAATGAACATTAAACACTATCCAATCTTTGACCGTGATCTAATCATTGATCACTACTCAAAGAAAGACGGTGTTGAGATCAAGTATGTCTGCACCTCTGCTCTTGGATACGAATCATCTGCGATGGACATCTTCTATCGTGAGACTCCGCATCCTGAGTTTGGTAATCGTTACTTTGGTATCTTCCCAAAGGGCGATCGCAGTGGCAAAAATGCACCGATGACGATGATCACCAATGCTGATTTGATTGAGGGTCAGACCTTTGCGATGATTGAAGATCCGTATGGCAATCTGATCTACTCGCAGCATCGCCATGACTTGCGAATTGGTAAGGACATGCATTTTATTGATGGTGGTCGTGCGTATGTTCGTCATGGCGGCGAATTGCCATATAAGGTTTTTGTGTATAAAGTAAAGAATGGAGAACTTGTTCATGAGTGATGCATACAAATATGGGACAATCAAGTTGTCCTACGAATACTTGGGTGACGAATATGGCAGCAGTCATCCGCACAAGGTTGAAATGGTTATGAGTAATGATGTCAGCCAAGAAGAACTGCTTGAGCGATTCGAAGGGTTTATGAAAGCAATTGGATATTATTTCAATCCAGGTGAGCGTCTGGGTGTTGTTCCTGATGATATGCCAGAACCAGATGAGTGGATGGCAGATGCATATCAAACCTGGGACAATGCCTTTAAGAACAAGCAAGAGCAGATGGGTGATACAATCGCAAAAGAATATGAGAAAAATGTTCTTCCATAATTGACTAAATATGGCATTGATTATATAATAACATTTGAACTATAACATGGAGAAATTATGGAACTTCAGATTGATTTGAGCGAACTTCGCAAGCGTAAGATTTTTGTTGCTACACCAATGTATGGTGGTAACTGCCACGGTATGTACACCAAGTCCACTGCTGATCTCGCCAAGCTGGGTCAAGCATACGGCATTGACATCAAATTCTTTTATCTGTTCAATGAGTCGCTGATCACTCGTGCTCGCAACTATTGCGTGGATGAGTTTATGCGTTCTGACTACACGCACCTGATGTTCATTGACTCGGACATTGGCTTTGATCCAAACGATGTACTGACACTTGCTGCTCTGATGGATCCAGATGATCCTGAAAATGACAAGCATATTATGTGTGGTCCATATCCTAAAAAAACTATCGCTTGGGAAAAGATTAAGGTAGCAGTTGATAAGGGTTTCGCTGATGAGAATCCAGGCGAACTTGAGCGTTTCGTTGGCGACTATGTGTTTAATCCAGCCGAAGGGCAGTCAGCAGTACGCATCGATGAACCAGTAAAGGTTCTTGAAGGCGGCACTGGTTTTATGATGGTGACCAAGAAGGCATTTGAGAAATTCCAAAAGGCATATCCTGACTACACCTATCTGCCTGACCATGTACGCACCAAGCACTTCGATGGTAGTCGTGAAATCTTTATGTATTTCCAGGCATTGATTGATGAGCGTTCACGTCGCTATCTTTCTGAAGACTATATGTTCTGTCAGTGGATGCGTGACGCTGGTGAAGCAACTTGGATGTGCCCATGGATGAAGCTGTTGCATACTGGCTCATATACCTTCGGTGGTTCGTTGGCTGATCTTGCTGCGCTCGGTGCTACCGCTACTGCCGATCCAGATTTGATTAAGCATATGAAGAAGTGAGGATAGATTATGCAGTTTAAGTACAACGAACCAGCTCTGGTTCAACAATTGATGGAATATATTGAGGACACTTATGGCGAGCATTATAGCCAGAACCAATTTCAAGCGACTGAGTTTATTATTGATTCTGGACATGGTCTTGGGTTCACTATTGGTAATATTCTAAAGTATGCTCAGCGATATGGTAAGAAAGGATCGCCTGATGAGTGGCGAAAGGACTTGACAAAGGTTCTCCACTATGGTATAATGGCTCTTTATATTCATGATCTTGAACACAAGAAGGAAGTAGATAATGAAAATCAGTGATAAGACGTTTGATATTTTGAAGAACTTTTCGACGATTAATCCGTCGATCTCAGTGAAGGCAGGTAATGTACTGCGCACTGTATCTGAGCAGAAGAATATTCTGGCTCAGGCTGTTGTTGATGAATCTTTCCCGCAGACCTTTGCGATCTATGAACTGAATCAGTTCCTCGGTCTTGCGAGTCTGTTTGAAGATGGTGAGTTTGACTTTGGTACTTCTTCTGTTACAATCAGCGAAGGCACTAACTCTTCACGCTACACCTACACTGATCCGTCAATGGTTACTCAGCCACCAGAAAAGAATCTGGAACTGCCGAGCAAGGAAGTATTGTTCCGTTTGTTCTATGCTGATCTGAAGAAGGTAGTGAATGCTGCTAATCAGCTGAGTCTGCCTGAAGTTGTGGTTCGTGGTAAGGATGGTCATGTACATCTGGTCGCTACCGATACTAAGAATCCAACCTCTAATGAGTTCTCTCATGATCTTCGTGCTAGCACAACATCAACCTATGACTTCGTGTTTAAGGTTGAGAATCTGAAGTTTATGGCTGAAGATTATGATGTAACAATCTCTCAGCGTGGTATCTCTCACTTCAAGGGCGACACCGTTGAGTACTGGGTTGCAACTGAAACTGGTTCTAAATATACCGCATAAATTTTAAGGAGTAAAACATGGTAGAAATTAATCTCAATCTTGTAAAGGCAATCGCCAATCTGATCGATGTATGCGCAAAGCGTGGTGCATTTGAGGGCAGCGAACTTGAAGTTATCGGTCAAATTCGCCGTGAACTGTTGACCGCTGCGCAGCCTGCTTTGGAAGAAGAGGCAAAGGCGAAGGAAGCCACTGATGGCGCACCGTTGGCTGACAAAGTTGTGAACTAATTGAGAAAAGTATATAATGAGCAATATTATTATTCCAAGTGATCCTAACTCTCAAAAGAAGATCCGTGATGCATTGCATCAAATCTCTGACTCGATGACTCGTATTGATGCAGAGAAGGATCATATTAAAGATATTCTTCAGCTTGTTGAAGATGAAACGGATGTACCAAAAAAGTATGTGAGTAAGATGGCAAGAATCTATCATAAGCAGAATCTTCAGCAAGTGAAGACTGAGAATGAAGATCTCGAGGCACTTTACGAAACAATCAATCCGTAGTATAATTGGGGGAGTTACGGCTCCCCCAATCTTTGTGAGGTTTATATAATGCGTGAAGAATTTTTGTTCGTGGAGAAGTATCGTCCACATACCATTGACGATACCATTCTCCCTGATGATCTAAAGAAAACATTTCAGACATTCGTTGACAATGGAAATATCCCTAATCTACTGCTCACTGGTTCTGCTGGAATCGGTAAGACAACTGTTGCTAAGGCGATGTTGGATCAG
>Ga0208161_1001249_pt1 | contig 13618 bp, 11 predicted proteins | sample CB_VirMetaG_3_FD_184538 | JGI IMG/M metagenome (GOLD analysis project Ga0208161, IMG submission 184538) | Freshwater to marine saline gradient viral communities from Chesapeake Bay - CB_1508_1S Viral MetaG (SPAdes) (version 4) | ecosystem: Environmental > Aquatic > Marine > Coastal | place: USA...
AGTGAGGCAGGATTTCTTGCCCTGCTTCTCGGCAGTCACCCAGCCAGACTCAATCAGGTCCTTCTGGGTTTTGAAAAATGTGTTCTTACTCATATGCAGTCGAGCTGAGATGCTGCGCTTGTCTTCAAAGCACTTTCCTCTCATGCGAACATACAAGTATACGGAGAGATGGGCTGGGGTCCAGCCCTGATCAAATAGCCACTCTGGGGCAACTGGTTGTAATGGTTTCATAATGATACGCAGGAACCAGTATAACAGAAGCACACACGCAATCAAGCGAAAAATAATTCTTGTCAATCCTGTCATGATGTGTTTAACTGTAATCAATGAACGAGATCACATCGAAGGTCTCTGAGGTCACGGGTGCGAGAGGTGTTGATTCAGCCTGCCTGACACGGAGGTTGACTCACTGGATGCTTAGGCAGGTTACGGGGAGCAGCTTCCCTGCAATCAGCAAGGTAACAGGACTGCCAGATCATGTTGTCAGGAGTGACTACATCAATGTTGGCTCCTACGACAACCAGCCAGTCTGGGAGTGGGTGAAGCGGGTTGAGGACTGGGTCATTGGTCTGTCTGCACAGATGCCAGAGGTGATGACTGAGCTACCTGAGCGAAGCTACCCTCCAGAGCTGGACTGTCTGGTCACTGACTGGCTGCCTGACACGATGGACGTCTGGGAGTCGAGCTACGGCAAGGTCACGAATCGGCAGTGGGTGCTAAGAGAGGCAGACAGGATCTGCGGTACGCACAAGATCAAGCAGTTCCATACAGTGGCCTGCTTGGGATACGTGGCTCTGGCTAAGTCTGGGCTGGGTGACCTCAAGGACAGTGGGTGTTATCCGTTCGATCAATAGTATGAAAGCGAAAAGACTAAAAATAATGACGATGGACGACATCGAGAACTACAAGGCTGAAAGGCGTTTCACTTACTACAAGGAGGGAGGGGCCGTTGAGGACAACGATGGGAGGGGATATTTTGTTACTGACCACGCTGACTTTGTCAGACTTTTGCACCATCTCGGGGGACGAAAAATGGATTTGGAGCCGATATATGATCTGCTCGATCAATATGTGCATGACCACGATCTTGTTTAAAGTGCATGAACAGTAAGGACAAAGGTAAACGTGGCGAGCGCATGTGGGTTTCAGTGTTGAAGTTCTTTGGCTTCGATGCGAAACGCACCGGGTTCCATCAGAGCCAGCAGGGGCATGATGCTCCTGATGTGACTTGCCACGATCTGCCTGTCCACTGGGAGGTCAAGAATACAGAGAAAGCATTGCTCAGGGACTGGCTGGCACAGGCCCAAGGAGACGCCAAGCCCTACCAGATACCCTGTGTGGTCTGGAAGAAGAACCACGGAAAGTGGATTGCGATTTTGCAGGCCGAGCACCTGCTGACAATATTTCAGTGCTGCGATGTGAAAGCGTTGGAAGAACAAATACAAACAAAACAGAAAGAAGAAAAATGAAGCTAGAGTTCAAAGAAGGAGCGAAAAGAGAGAGAAAAATGGTCCCCGAGGGTTCACATGTATCACGCCTATACGGCTGCATTGACCTAGGGACTCAGGAGACATACTACGGCCCCAAGCGTCAGCTTGCACTGTTGTTCGAGTTTCCTGACCACACGCATGTCTTCCGTGAGGAAGAAGGTCCACAGCCTTTAGGCAGGACCAAGATTGTGACCGCTTCCCTGAACGAGAAATCGATCCTGCTGAAGATCCTGCAGGGAGTGAACGGAAAGGCATTCACTGAAAAGGACAAGGCTAATGGGATCAGCATTGACTCGATGATTGGCAGGGCCTGCCTGATTAGCGTCAGCCACAATAAGGGCAAGGACGGTAACATGTATGACAACATCGAGGGTGTGACTGCGCTCCCTGCTGGGCTCCCGGTCAAGGATCAGGTCAATGAGTCATTCGTATATGAGATCACCTCAGGCAACAAGAACTGGGATCGTGTCCCTGAGTGGATGAAAGAAAAGATTAAGTCCAGTCCTGAATACATCTCGATCAACGGAGGCTCTAATGAAACTGTCGATTACGAAGCAACAGAGTCTCCGTTCTAAGTTCGAGACGGGGGCCTTCTATGGTCTCGCTGAGTCAGTCTACCGGGCTGACTCAGCCTTATCCACCAGTGATCTGAAGCTGATAGACAATCCCTACCACTTCCACCAGAAGATCACCGGGAAAGCACCAGCCATCGACAGTCCAGCAATGGCTTTTGGCAGGCTGGCCCACAGCTACATCCTCGAGCGTGACGAGTTTGACAAGATCTACTCAGTCTGCCCAGAGGACAAGCAGGACCGCAGGCTCAAGGCAAACCGTGAGTGGTGGTCGGAGCAGGCCGAAGCAGGCAAGCAGATTGTTAAACAGTCTGAGCTGGATTCAGTGAAGGCAATTGCGGATCGATTCTGGAAGCTGCCAGTGGTGCGAGACATCAAGGACTTTCATCCCGAGGTCAGTGTGTTTGCGAAAGACTACCGTGGCATCTGCGATGTGAAGTGCAGGATCGACATGAAGGCAGGGCCTGTTGTGATTGACCTGAAGACCACTCGAGGCGGAGGAGCTGACCCTCGTCAGTTCGTCAGGACTGCAAGGTCGCTCAAGTATCTATGGCAGCAATGTAACTACACAGACCTGTGCAAGGCTGCAGGGATTGAGATCGCTCAGTGGTATTGGGCTGTGGTTGAGACTGAGTGGCCCTACAGAAGCTCTCTGCTGCAGTTCACGGAGTTTGACCTAGAGTCAGCCAGAAGGGAGCTAGACGAGGCCTACGATAGCCTCAAGAGCTGCCTGACACTGAAGGCGTGGCCCGATTACACGCCTGACGAGCCGTTAACGGTATCAGCCTACGGGTTTGTCTGATGCCAGTTCTTAGGAGAGACTGTTACCACAAGCTCCCTGAGATAGTTCAGGAGGCAGTGCGCATGTTCAGTGCTAAGTCAATTAGCTGGCCTGATGGCCCATACGTGCTGCCTCCTGCAATGCCTAGTGTGGAGGCAATGAATGATATCCCTGACTACATAGCCTACTGCAAGCGGATGCTGAAGAGCAAGAAGCTGAACAGGCATCAGGCTAGGTCTCTGATGGAGGGGCTGAAGCCTTGCGGTGATGCAGGCAAGGAAATGATTGAGAAGCTGAAAAAAATAAACAAATGAACCTGCTATATTTAAGCTGCCACGAAGTCCTTGAGTATGACGAGATCAGGATGCTCTCACAGATACCGGATCTCAGAATAATGCCTATGGGCGCATACTGGGATGGGGGCAAGGGTGCTGTAACCAGACCAGAACTCGATATCAAACTGGAGCCGAAATGGATTGAGGCTTTCCACAATCTAAAGCCTCCAGCAGAGGAAGAGGATCACAGGAAATATCTATCAGAGGAGCTGCTGGACATGTTTGATGTTATCGTTGTGATGCATCACTTCGACTGGATCATTCACAACAGTGAACTCATGCGTGGCAGGAATGTTATATGGAGGGACATTGGTCAGATATGGGAGGACACTGATGAGCACCTGCGAAGGATCAAAGATCTGGGTGTTAAGATAGTGAGGTATAGTGAAGTTGATCAGTATGATTGCAAGGTTCAATCAGATGCATTGATACCGTTTGGAAAGTTCGCAAGTGACTTTCCAAAGTGGACCGGAGGAACCAGAGAAATCATAGCTTTGGTCCAATCCATTGCACAAAGGGCTGACTCATGCAACAAGGATATGTGGGATGCTGTGTGCTCTGCTGCACCTAATAAGCTGTTTGGGACAGACAATCAAGGGCAGAAGAACTGGCAAGGCCCTACATCATACCCAGACATGATCAGTCACATGAAGAATCACAATGCATTCTGGTATGGCGGAACTAAGCCAGCCCCATACACGCTTGCGCTAATGGAAGCTATGTTTGTTGGTATACCAGTTGTCTGTTGTTCAGATCTTGGATGGAAAACAGAAGTGAAAGACTTGTTGCTCCCTGACCAGCTCGCATCGAGCATTGATCAACTGAAAGAGATAGCAGCAGGATTTGCAAGAGCCGAACCGAAAGACCTTATGGTCATTAGCAATTGGCAGAGAGAGATGGCTGCACACAGATGGGGCTCTGATAAAATCACTTGGAAGTGGAGACAACTTCTAGACATATGAAAATACTTGTAGACCTACATCACAGAGATCTTCTGTATGCGTTGCATTGCTTGTTTGAAAAACGTCTGGGCTGGGAGATGTATATCCCAATCGGTCCTGAGTGGGCTGATAAGGGATACTGGACGATGCATAAGGCTCACAACTGTGATGCGTTAATAGGACAGTATCTGACTCACAACTGTGGAGATCACCCATTCTGCGAGCGTTACAGGTTTGATGATGGTGTGCATCACATCTGGAACAGGTGTCATCAATATCACATCAAGGCTCTGGACTTTGACAGGTTCATCGATATGGATTTCGACATCGTCATGCCAACTCATTGGTGTCATTATGATGTCTGGAAGAAGCTGCACTCAGAGGTCTGCCAAAAATCAACTCTGGTGTATCATGTCGGCAACATAGACAGAAGAGAGAGGCTGGACAAAGTCATCAGATCAGTGCCTCATCCCGGCGGCAGCGATGTGAGCGTCTTGGTGAATCAGGAGCTTAACACAAACATATATCGATATACCAATGTGCCTGCTGGGTCTAACTGCGTCCATAGCGTGACAAGTGGGTATATGTTTCCTGAACTGTATCAGAAATATAAGAAGCTGCTGCCAGAGATTGACTTTAAGTATTTTGGAATCGATTGCCCAGATGGAGTTCTGCACGGCACTGATGGAGTCTTCGAGAAGATGAAGGAAGCTACGCTAGGGTGGACAACAAAGGGCTGGGGAGGTTTGGGGCATTCTAATATGGGGTGGATGTATTCAGGCAGGGCTGTGATTACTAACATGTCTGAGCATCGCAAGTGGGGTGAGCTTGCTATGAAGCTGTTTGAGCCCGGGTTCAATTGCATTGACCTAGACGCTGGCACAGAGAAAGAAAACTGTGACATGATACGAAGCTGGATCAATCCTGAGGTTGCAAACACAATGGGAAGAAACTCAAGAACAAGGTTCCTTGAGCTGATTAATTACGAGAAGGAAGCTGAAGACGCCAGAGAGTTTCTCTCGAAGATCCTGCCGTGATGAAGAGTTGTTATTTCATATACGGTGAGCACGAGGCAAATCCAATGCCACGCAAGTGGTCCGACAATGTTCTCAAGTTCAGCCGCCTGAATAAGCCACAGTTCGACACAAGGCTCGTGACGTTGAAGACTTGCAGGAATGCTCATGCTGATTTGTTTCATTACAGCAAGATATTCTGGGCTCAAGTCATGAGAATGAAAATGATCCTCGAGAACGGGGGGCTCTACTCTGATTGCGATATTGAGTGGTATGGCCCAGTCCCGAATCTTGTTGGTTGCAATGCTATGTTTGCTACAGAGGTTCACGGTCACGTGAGCGATGCGTTTTTCTACGCCGAGAAAGGCAATGAGATCATTGAAGCTGCTTATGAGATCACAAAGGACTGGTGCTACAGGGTAATGAACAAGGGCTTGCGTGAGGTCTCTACTGTAGAGTTTCTAGATCAGGCAGGTGTTGGGATGTTCAGCAAGCTGGTTGTCAGGATGTCCGGCAAAGACTTCTACAGCAATGAGCAAGTCCACATGTCCGAGAAGCAGTTTGGCGGAAAGTTCCATCCAGAAGACGGATACGGGATTCTGCCATTTGAGGCACTGTGCCGCAGGAGCCCTGACAACTGGGTTGGATGGCATCAGTGCAATGGGACTTGGCGACCTAGAAAAGGTGGTCACATTGACATGTCTCTGGATGCGAAAATTCCATTAAATCCGCATTGACATGCGAGCATCCCTAAGCAAGACTACACACGCCTGCCCGATGACACGTTGTCCTCGGGGTGACAGGTAAATTTGTTGTGCGAAGGGACGCTTGACCCCGGCATACGACATAACGATACGACTGAACTGCCGCAGTGTTGTTGGATACGCTGCGGCAGTTTTGTGTCTACTTGTTCAAGAACCTCTCAGCTTCCTCTACAGAGCCGAATACAGGGCCTATACGTCGTCCCGTAGGGCCGTAGACCCTCACACCTGCCCTGCTAGAGGTCTGGACCGCTCTGTGGCCTTCAGCGGTCGTATAGACGGCTCCACCACGATTGTTGAGGGATCGTTGAGGGGAGAACCTGAACTGATCTGCAGAGGCGAACACAGGGTTCTTCACAAAGACTGTGTTCCCTGTGGAGATTGCAACGTCTCCACCAACTACTGGCTGCCCAGTTTCACGGTCATAGAAGTAACTGTGCCTCCGTGGGTTCATTGCTGCCTGAGTCCAGCTCTCGATGTCATCAGGGATGCTTGTGGTCTTCCTGTAGGAGCCCTCAACAGTGGCAATCGTGGTCTTTGGTTTGCCTTCCTTGATTTTCTCTGCAGCCTTCTCGTTAATCATGAACACAGGATTCTCGACTGTAGCGATGTTAGTGTAGCCAATTATCTTACCAGCCTTCCCACTTGCTTTGCCAGCCCACTTCTCGTGAACGGAAATCGGGAATACTGGAGAGCCCTTGTCCATCGTCCTCTGGTATGTGGGGATGTCCAACCGGAGCCCTACCATTTTCCCGTTGTCCACTGCAGTGTTCTCGAACACGAGAGCTTTCTTGTCTTCGCTGATCTCTTGCCTGATCCTCTCGGTGCTGATTACGTTGCTCGCCGGACCAGTCAGGATCGGAGTGTCCACACGTTGCAGGACAGGGCCTTCGCCAGTAGGTAGAGCACCCATACGTTCACCTGCAGGGGAAAACTTGTTGGCTTCCTTTCTGGCCTCCTTCATTGCCTCAACCCTAGCCTTACCTATTGAGCTGCCATATTTTTGAGTTACTGGTTTCTCGTAGGTTCTAGGATCAAGTGCTCCCGGCTTGATTTCTGGTTGTAAGCTAGGATCAGTCAGGCTTCTCATGCTGACTGCCCTGAACGTCGATGGGACTACGTCTCCCTTCTTGGATACACGATCCCCCAACTCAGCCCTGAGCAAATCATACATGCTCAGGCGGCCCCTGATGTTTGATACAGACTTACCTAGAACGCCATACCTATATGACGGGTGAACGGGCAGGCCCATATCTTGTGGGTCAACGATTGATGTAGGACCTGATTTGTCGAACTTAATGACTTTGACAATGTCGCCAGTCCGGTATCCATCTTTGTCCTTATAGGCAGACATGTCTGCAGCAACATCCTTCCAGAATATGCCGCCATACTTGTTCTTGTAAGACTCTGATGCAAGTTTCTGCCACACCAGCTTCCTGACCTCAAAAGGCATAGTGGGAAACATGCCCTCAAGATCCTTCAGGCTTGTTATCTCAATCGACTCCCATTTCTTTGGCTTTGGCGCAGTGAATTTCTTGCCTTGCTTTTGTGCTTTCTTCTTATCTCTGGCCTCTTTACTGAGTCTATTTTTCTTAAATGTTTTTTGGATTTCAGCAGAGAGAGCCCCAAGCAGCTTCTTGAGGTCTTTCTTGATTGCAGGATTGTTCTTCAGATCATACCTCAACTCCTCCATCATAATTTCCGAGTAGTCCTTATTGGAAGCAAGAGCAAGCTCGTCCTGCAATGCGACAAGCCCATAACCATCAGTCGATCTGATAGCCTTATCAAGTCGAGCACCTACCTGCCCTCCCTCTACGGCCCAAGCAAGCTTGCCTTGATTGTCGGCTAAGTCTGGATGATCTGGGCCGCCTCTCAGATTGAACACCTTGCCAGATCGGGTGACGTATTCACCAACCATCATCCGGTCAGCAAACATGATGAATGCTTTCTTCCCATTTAGCTGATCGAGGTTTACTCCCGGGTCATTGACCGCAGGTGAGAATCTGGCGATGACATCTGGAGTCAGAGTGAACACTCCGTTGGCAGGAGTTCCAGATTCTATGGGCTCCTGCATCTGCCGCCTTACCTCAGGTATGGTGTCTGGCTCAGGAGAGAACCTGATGTCATCAGTAGTGTCCTTGAATCGCTCAGACAGAGGGATGATGCTGCCGTCATCATTGTAGGTGATAGGGTCAGCAGATTTGATTTGCTCGGCATTGAACGCAACATAGACATCACTCATGTCGCCAGTCATGCCGATGGTGTCGTCAATGTTCCTGATGATCAGCCCATCGTGGCCAGCCTGCTTTGCTGCCCTGATAGCGTCACCCATTTCCACTGCATCGATGTATTTTGCATTCGGCTTAGGCGTCCCTCTGACCATACCGGGAACATACTCCAGAGGGTTCTGCAACTTGGCCTTGACCGTATACACCTTGCCTAGTGGCTCTTCAGATATGATGTCACCATACGCTCTCTCATATGAATAAGGAGTCGCAACATCCTCATTGGTTGTCATGAACACGCCACCTTCAACTTCAACAGCAGACCTAGGGTCCAGCCTGTTGAGACTGGGGTCTATAGAGCCGTGATAGAGTGTTGGACTGTTGTATCCAGCTTGATTTGCAGCGTCATCAACCATACCAGCAAGCCTGCCAAAGTCTTTAGCCTTGGCTGCCTTCAGGTAATCTTGATCAGCTTTGCTGCGGCCCGTGCCGGGAGAGAACCGTGCGTCGCCGGGAGCCTTGGGGTTCCACCCAAACTCAAAGATGCTGTTGCCCTCGGAGTAGACCTCCTTGGCCTTGACCTTCTTCTCGAGAATGTCAGCACCAGTCTCATCGAAATACTTCGCATGAAGCTCTGCATACTTGCGAGAAGGTGTCACCCAGTCTCCCGGGTTGATCACACCAGAAACCCCTTTGGGGACTGCCCTGTAGATTGTCAGCTCTGCCTCAGGCTTGCCACGTAGACTCCTGAAAAGCTGAATAGTCTTCCTGCTCTCGAAGTCGTCGTTGCCATAATACCTAGCACCGTTGGAGCTGTAGATATCGTCTGGGTAGATTGTGTCCATCTTGTCGATGGAGCCCTCACCGTAAGTGCCATCAGGAGCCCTGTGAGCCATCCTGTAGCCATACTGGTCTACGTCAGGCATGAAGTGTGTCTGCCCCCTCTGGTATGCAGCCTCAGAGAAGGACATAATGGGCCTTCCCTCACGCTGCCTCATTGAGACAATGCGATCCAGACGGAAGCTGCGCCAAGGGAAGTCCTTGCCTCCCTCAAATTTTCTGCGCTGTGCGGCAGTCAGGGGAACATCAGGTATCTCTGGGTTACCCTTGACGTTTCTGATGCTAAGGATCTTGTTCAGGAAATCACTCTTGCGTTGGCTGCCTAGAACCTCTGCCGTGCGCTTCTCACCAGCAGTCAGTGCATTGATGTAGGTATGCAGGTCAGCAAACATGTTAGCCTCTGACCCAAACAGCTTCTGCATCTCGCCACTCTCCCTGTAGAGCCTTCTTGCCTTGGTCTCCAGCAGAGACATATCCAGAATGCGGCCAGAGATTGTCCCCGTTCTAGGGCTCACAATGATGTCATACATCAGGCCATCACGATTGCTGATGGGTAAGTTCCTGTAGCGAGTCTTGCCCAGCTTTGTCTTCATCGTGGCTGCAGCGTATGTCCAGTTGGCATACTGATCGCCAGTGGCAATCTTCTGCAGTTCCTGTAGAGCCTTCTTGACTGTGTCAGGGATGTCAGGTGAATCCATCAGGGCCTGATACTGCTCATCACTCAGGCTGCTTCCTTCCCAGTCACCATTGGGTTGCTTGGTGAGCCCGGGTTTTCTCTTGCGATCCTGCTTTGGCTTCTCTTCCTTCTTGGGCTTCTCCTTCTTGCCTTTCGGAGCCTTCTTGTCATCGACCTCAATGTCTTCTTCCTTGGGAACTCGCTCCTGCTTAGGTGCTGCACCTTCAGACTCAGAGAGAACCTTATCAATAGCAGCAGCTCGCTCCTTGGCCACACGCTTCTGCTCGGCATCCCCCATCATGACTCTGCGGCCACGATTGTCAGTCTTGGCGATGCCCATACCTACCATAGCCTCAAAAGCTTGATCGTCTGACAAGTCAGCATCGCTGTAGGTCTTGATAGGTTGATCGAATGATGCCTCAACTTCACGGCCAGCCCTACGTCGAGCCTTGACCATATCATTCATCATGCCGTCTAGCTGACGAGACTGCTTGATCCTGCTTTGGAATATAGGAGAACTGAATGTGTCGTAGACACGGTCCAGCTTGCCCTTAGTAAATCGAGCAAACATCCCACGCAAACCCTCTGTGAATGAGTTGCCCGAGAAGATGTAGTCACTGTTCTTGCCCTTGATGAAGTTGACGAAATATTCTGCAGCAAGTTCCTCTAGGATGTAGTCAGCTTTTGCTTCAGCCGATCCGTTGAATCGCTTGACCTGCTCGCCAGTCAATGGGATCTCTCTGGTTAGCTTTTCCTCATACTGCCTGATGAAGTCATTTAGCTCAGTCTGAGAATACATCCGCTTGGCAGTGTTCTTGATGTTTGAGATGAGAACATCAAATCCGTCCAACTTAGCTAGAGAGTGCAGCGTCTCGTGAAGCATTGTCCTGCCATCTGCCCGTGTGTTCAGGTAGATGATAGGCTTCTCACCTTCTGTAGTGTAAAACCCAGCAGCAGTCCCAAGAGTGTTTCCAGCTTCATCGACCACAAAATCTGGGTCCACATGCCTGACCTCTGCATTAACTGGTAGCAGGATCTGCTCTGCATCCATACGTGCGATCCTGTCCTCTCTGGAGAGGCTCTCGAGCCTAGCTCTATCCTCTGGGCTCTTGCTTTCTATCCATCTCCCAAAGTCTGCATCCTGAGCGTTCCTGAGTGCTGACCCTGTCAAGCCCTCCACGGCTCTGCCTAGGCCTCCACCAGCAGCACCCAGCACACCACCAGAACCAATGCCAGCAGCAAGGCCCTCGAGGCCACCTGTGGCTAGGCCTATGCCACCACCAATGCCTGCACCTATAGCAGCACCTCCTGCAGCCCGGCCAGCATACTCAATTGGAGTGTCTAGGAACTTAAGCCTGCCAGCCATCTTGCCAGCAATCGTGTCTGGCTGATGCAAGGCCAGACGACCAAGACCACCCAGCCTTGTGGGAGTGTGAGCCATAGCCTCGCCAAAGCCAGTCAGAAGGCCTCCAGCAACGTCCAGCATCGTCGGTGCGGCAACTACAGCCCCTAGAGTCTGTGCAGTGCCTGCTCCCACTAATCCGCTCGCCACAGCAGCCCCTACGCCGCCGGGGACGACTACATTGCCTAAGCCCCCAGTAGCCTCATCGACCACTTCAGTAGCCCCTTTTACGACATTCTTGCCTCTTTCGATGACATCACGACCAAACTCAGCAGCAATACCTGCTCCCTTTCCTGCCATCCTGACAGGCTTAGAGGCTGCCCGAGCCATAGCCCTAGAAGCTGCTCCGCCAATCTTACCTGCAGGGATCAGCAGTGTAGGGTCAATAAACTCGCCAGTGATCTCTGCTGCCTTCTGGTCCACTTTTGCTAGGTCAATCTTTGCAGCATCGAGCCCAGCAAACTCTGCATACTCATTCCAAGCTCCTTGCTCTCCACGCTCAATAGCTCCACGGACATTCTGAAGCTCTTTGATGCCAAGGAATCGCCTGAACTCCTCGTCCATCTCGTTTTCTGATGTGCCACCAAAGGATGCCAGCTTGGTCCTGAGGTAGTTGTTGCCCATCTTGACGAGGGTCTCAGTGTCATACATGCCACGAGCAGCACCCTCCATAAACGTGCGAGCAGATGTCCCGGGCTCAAACACGTTGGCATAAGTAGCAATCGCAGAAGGCAAGTTCTCGATGATCCTGCTGGCAGTCATTACAGCCGCATCCACAGCAATACTGGGTAGGTCTGATAGACCTATTTCAGGTTTCGCAGCTTTATAACGAGAAAAGTCCTCCCGGGTTAGGGAGGACGCTGGTGTGTCTGGGTTCTCGAATCGAGCTACCAGCTTCTCATCTGGTTCAGGGTAGTCACGCTGAATGATTTCCATAATGCGGTCCTCAGACATCTCGTCTGGGAACTGCAAGTTGACATCATAGTCTTCGAGATAGAGTTCTTGCATTACTGTATTACTGCATTACTGGCTTGCCTGACATTCCATAGGACACGGTCCTACCCATAGGACGCTGTGCCTGCCCTGTTGTCCCTTGCAGGGGAGCCCAGCTAATTGCATTGGCTCTGTTTTTCAGCTTACCCTTGAGGTCACTCTGAAGTTCCTTGAGAACTTTGATGTTCACGTCGCTGAATGACATGATCTTTGTGACATCCGGTATGACGGCTGCCAGTATTTCCCATTCACCTGCTGAAACAGCTCCAACCCCAACAATTTGCTCTTTAAGCTCGCCCATAAGGCGTTTCTGGATGCTCGTTGCTCTTTGCCTGTTTGTGGGATTCAGTTTTCCAGCAAGGCCCTGCTTCGCAATATCAATAAGCTCTTGGATCTTTTCAATGCCCTCTTGTGTTGGGATAGCAAATTCACGGAAGTCCTGAGCGATTTGCACAGATGGTGCTACACCATACCCAGCAACTTCGCTGGCCTGAACCTCACGCTGCAGCTTCATCATTGCTACCTGCTCTGATGGGGTAAGCTTGTCCTGTTTAGGGTAGAGCATCTCATACAGGTTCTTGGCTTGTGTTGGGTATTTCTCAGCAAGCTCTGGAATGTTTTCCGAGATACGCCTCATCACTTCCTGACTGGTCTCAAGCCTTGTGTCACCCTCTGCTGCCTGAATCCTGATAGCCTCCAGATCTCTGGCTGCTTGCTGGACCTCTGGAGATGGCTCGAGTGCTGGCTCTGGCCCCATAGGCTGTGATGGTCTCTGAAATGCCTGACTGTCCACCTGAGGAGTAGGAGCCGCAGCCGCAGGTTGAGGAGCTTGAGGTGTTGGCGTCTCAGTGGGCCTTCTTTTCATCATAGCAGCCCTCGATTGGTCACTGGTAAATAGTTGGATGCCACGCCTAGGGGCTGGAATTTCGGACTCAATAACATCAGCCAGTGGAGTTCTAAATGCTCCAGCAGTAGTTCCCTGAGGCACAAACTTGCTGAAACCTTCTGATGGTGCAACCTGCTCATACTTGCTAGGAAACGTAAATTCAGGCCTAAACCCTGCCTGCTGCGCTTCAATCAGTCTCTGTTCTGCGGCACTAATGTCTGGCCCGAAGTCTCTCGCAACTTGCTGTGGCTGATATGCTCTGAGCATCTCAGAATAAAACCCTTGAGCCTCCTCACGCTCACGCTGCGCTTGAATTTCAGGATACATCTGAGCATAGGCAGCAAGCTCTGATGCTTCCATACCTTTTAGCAAGTCTGCGTCAGCACCCAATGCAGTCAAAGCAGTGATAGTCCCTTTCTTGAACTGTTCACGCTTCTTCATCTCCTCCTTGCGCTCTGCAAACTTCTCAATGCCCCTGCCAATGGATTGGCCTAGCCCTGCAAGCCCTGCACCGAGAAACTCACCCACACGAGATCTCTCGGTAGGCTGAACGATCCCCTGTCCTGTGTATGTCTGTTGTGAAAATGCCATAGTGTTATGCGAGCAGTTTCTTGATGCGTGAGTCCATCCACTTCCTGATGGATGGCTTCAACCATTCATTCTTAGATAGCCAGCCAGCAAATCGCTCACCGTATTTCACGTA
>Ga0208161_1001254_pt1 | contig 13597 bp, 23 predicted proteins | sample CB_VirMetaG_3_FD_184538 | JGI IMG/M metagenome (GOLD analysis project Ga0208161, IMG submission 184538) | Freshwater to marine saline gradient viral communities from Chesapeake Bay - CB_1508_1S Viral MetaG (SPAdes) (version 4) | ecosystem: Environmental > Aquatic > Marine > Coastal | place: USA...
TTGATAACGACATAGCTGATATAGATTGTGGAGATAGAGCTATTTCGATATATGAGCTCAATCCATCAAGTATTGAAGGTAAAACTATTGAGAAGATAAGAGTTTCTATGTCTGAGTATTACGATGACAGAACTCCTATGGGTCAATATACTATTCAACAGTTATTTGATGCTGTAAAGTGATTAACACTATAGTCAGGTAGCTTAGTGGTAAAGCCCAACCTTTTAAGTCGGAGACACAAGTTCGATTCTTGTCCTGACTACATCTAATATTAAAACAAAACAAAGATGAGTGTATATGATTTTAAGTGGCAAGTAAAACATCCACTAACAGATGAGATTAAAAAAATACCATTAACTAAGTATGAAGACATACCTGATATAGATGATACTGAAAAGTACAATTGGGTACAAGTTGGTACAGAGAAATATGGTAGAAGTATGTATTGTACTAAAACTAAAATAAGACGTTCTCAAACAATGGGAGAGTTTTATCAAGGTGGAGTAGTAGATTAAACCAAAACAAAGATGAGTAAAGAAATAGAATTAATACACGAAATTATTCAATTCCTTATTGATAATGAGCAGTATGGTGATGATTGGTCAGAGCATATTGATGCATTACATAAATTATTAAACCAAATTAAAGATGAGTAGATATAGTAAAGAGTTAGACAACGAAAAAGTTGTTGCTTAAATGTAAACGCACCTATAGCTCAGTTGGTTAGAGCAACGGACTCATAATCCGTGGGTCCCAGGTTCAAGCCCTGGTGGGTGCACTAATAAAAATTAAATTATGCCAGATATAACAATGTGTTCAGGAAAAGGCTGTCCTGTAGCTAGTAAGTGTTACAGGTTTACAGCTACCCCAAGCAGTTATCAATCGTATTTTTCATCTCCTCCTTACGATGGAAAGTCTTGTGATATGTATTGGGGAGATAATCAAGAATCTATCTTTCAACAATTAAAAGACATTACAGATGGCAAAAGCAATCCTTGAATTTAACCTTCCAGAAGACGGTGATGACTTTGAGTTAGCTGTTAAAGGACGTGAGTTTATGCTAACTTTGTGGGACTTAGACCAATGGTTGAGAAACGAACTCAAACATGGAAGTCTCTCTGACGAGAGATATGAATCCTATGACAAAGTTAGAACTATGCTTCACGATCTTATGGCTGACTATAAAGTTCAGTTCACTTAGTCAATGTCCTTCTTATATAGTAGGAGAAGACGGGAGTACATTCAATTACTGCGGTGATGAAACAGAAGGGGAGATGAACATCCCTAACTTTCCCTGCGGTAACTTTGATATGTATGTAACAGTACAGTTTACAACAGACGGAACACCGTACCCTATTGAAGTATGGAGTGATGCTAACTATGTAGACTTTCCTAATTCTCCTACTAACATCCCTCACATTAGGATATTAGATGGGTGTGATGGACAGCTTCTTTATTCTAATAATGATGGAAGCTGTACGTTTGGTGGATCTATAAGCCCTCCTTCTCCGCCTGGGGCAACAGAGTATCAGTTAACGCTAAACCTTCCTTCAGGAACGTATATAGCTACGATAGGATACATGAATTCAACAGACCTACCTTTTAATAGTTACTTTGCTCAAGAAGGCTGTATTAGCTATACGTTTGGCTATCCAAACTTTCTTGAGTCAACCGACTATGATACCGACCAAGTAACCGACCAAGTAACCCCCAACTACCCACCAAGTAAAGAGCGAAAAGTTCGCTACGAAAAAATCGTTATTGAGGGTAAAGGTGTGTTTATTAGAGACAGGTACACAGGTCATCTGTATGATTTGATAACACGTAAAATTGTAGAGTGATGAAACTATTTAAAAAAATATGGGAGATGTTCAAACCGAAAAAGAAACCAGAGCCTCCTACAATCAATGCTATATATCGGCCTAGTAATTGGGTGGTATTAAAGTTAGAAGACGATGAAACTGTTTTCTATAAAGTCTTAGGGGTTTTCAGACACTCAGATTGGAGAGTAAACTCTGGGATAGAAAGTGTAGAAGAAGACCAAGAGCACTACTACTTTTATGGCATGAGTGGTAGTCTTTACATCTGCAAGAAAACTCTGTATGGAGTAGACGCTTCTTTCTTTCCTCTTAATCATCTACTGCAAGTAGACAAAGTTAAAGTAATGCCTAAATCAACTAAATTTTTAGAGTTATGTACAACAGAGAAATGACAGAAAAAGCATTGTTTACAGTAGTAATCTTAGGGCTTATTGTAGCAGGTATTCTACACCATGAAGACTTTCAAGGACATGGATGGGGAGCCTTTGTTTGGTTTGCTATCCTTGGTGTAGCTCTTGGAAGACTGTTTTACTTCTTTATTAAGAAAAAATGATTTGGATAGGATTGATACTATTAGTGATCGCTGGAATAGCTGAGCACTATAAAGACTTGAGTGAAGAAGGTAAGTTAAAGGGGTATTGGGATAAGAATCATCCAGCTAACTTTCTAACAGCTGCACATTTAAAAGATGCAAATAGACCTCAATGGTTGCATTTTAGTTTCTTTCCAAGAGAAACACAGCAATGGATAATTGAATATTGGTGGAAAGTCCATTGGCTTCAAGGAGGTTTATGGGATAAGATACCTGTATGGATTCGTCAATACCTATCTTTCAGGGATGGTTGGCATCTACTCAAGTTTGTAAGTTTGAATAGCTTTGCTCTTGGTATAGTTCTACTTGCTGAGTTTCCTTGGTGGTGGTTCTTGATCATTAGAGCTTGCTTTAGTTTACCTGAAACAATTTTAAGGTTATACCCTTTCAAACGTAGTTAGTTTGTAAAGGTATATGTTTACACCCTAGACTATAGGGTTTATCTAAACACACAATGAAATGGACAGAATAAACTTTACAGAAGAGCAAGGATTTGCGATTCGCGATTTGCAATACTGGTCATATAGGCGAGGACTGATAACAGGAATCGCCTATAGTGTTTTAAGTCTCTTAGCAATTTACGCTAGTGTTTTACTCGTGGTTAAGTTTGGCCACATAATCTTTTAATTCAATGTATACATTTGATGAACTAAATGCTCTGGTAAAAGCCTGGGCAGAATCCAAAGGATTGCTTGTAAAGGAGAATGCTTCTAAGCAAATGTTAAAGGTAATGGAAGAAGTTGGTGAGACAGCTGGTGCTATTGCTAAACAGAATCGAGAAGCTGTAATAGACGGTATTGGGGATAGCTTTGTTACCCTTATCATTCTATCTTATCAGCTTGGACTAGAACCATCAGACTGTTTAACAGCTGCTTGGAATGAAATTAAAGGCCGTACAGGTCGTACAGAAAACGGAGTATTTATTAAAAACCAATAGCAATGATCAAGAGACTATGGAAAAAGTGGTTCGGTAAAAAAGAAGCTACTACGGTATACTGTGTAATGTTCAAAGAAACAGATGATGATATGTTCACTATCATCTGTTTATATGACTACAACGAAGCTCTTGAATATGTAGACCGTGTTCTAGATATGACAAAAGAAGGCACAGTAGTAGAATTGTATAATGCTAACTTAGTTTAAAGCTATGACATCAAAAGAAGTAGTTAAGGAAATCTATGAATACTTAGAGGCCCTTGAAAGAGGAGTAGCTCCTGAGATGGATACTAAGAAGATTCACGATTGGCTAAACAATTTAATAGATCAATTTCTAAATAGCCAACAAGATGCTATAGTCCAGAATGTTTTAGACAAATATTCCGGAAGATCTCAAACAGGTATCGAAAAGTACGGGACTACCTTAGAAGAAAACCAAAGCGTAGATTTAGACTACTGGCTAAACCATCTACAAGAAGAATTGATGGATGCTACATTGTACATTGAAAAATTAAAAACCCTTAAAAACAGCTAAAATGAAACTAGATTTTGAATTTGAAGGTGTTCCTGTTGAAGTAGAATTCGCATACGAACCATCAGACAGTGGAGATCTCCATAGTCCTCCTACATACAGCTTTGTAGAGATAGAGGATATTAAGGTCAAAGGAATCTCTATTTATGATTTGATAGGAGACAATCAACTTTCTAAATTGGAAGAAGAGCTGTTAAAACATTGTGAGGACAAATAGCTATGGTATATTTTGTGACAAATCAATTAGAACTATTTAGTTCTTATCCTCCTAGTATCCAGAGTAAAACACTCTCAGGTATGATAAAGGATATCGAAAGATATCCTGTGTTGGCGATAGATACGGAAACTGAAGGATTTGATCCCCATACTTGTGGGCTAATTTATCTTCAAATAGGTACATCCCATAATGAGTATGTAATTGATGTTGCCACAGTAGATATCAGTCCGCTTAAAGAGATATTAGAAAGTCGAACTCTTATCATGCACAATGCTAAGTTTGACCTTCGGTTCCTCTTTAAACAAGGGTTTATCTGTACCAAAGTATTTGACACTTTCTTAGCGGAGACTGTCCTTACTACTGGTATGGATAAACCTGCTGGTTACAGAGGTCTGGATGGATGCCTACGAAGATACTTAAAAGTACAACTACAAAAAGAGGTACGAGGTTTAATTCATAAAGAAAGATACTCGACAAGAGTAATTGAATATTCTGCAGCAGATGTAAAATATCTCCATGGGCTGATGGAATCTCAAAATAAAGCTCTTGATAACAATGATCTTTCTAAATGTTTAGACCTAGAAAACAAGTTCGTTGTAGTTCTTGCTTACATTGAGTTCTGTGGTATTTATCTAGACCCTGTAGCTTGGACAAAGAAGATGAAAGAAGATTTGTTAGAGCAGAGGACTTTAGAAGAAACTCTAAACCAATGGGTAATTAATACTTATCCAAATACTAAGTTTGTTAATAATCAACTTAGTCTATTTGATGAAGGAGTTTCTTGTAGTATCAATTGGAATTCTGATAAGCAGGTTTTGGATTTATTCCAACACATGGGCATTAGTACCTGGGACGAAAAAGAGAAGAAGAATAGTGTCAATATGAACCTGTTGGTTAGTCAGGTAGACAACTTTGAGATTTTAAAGACGTACATTGCTTACAGTAAAGTCAATAAGCTTGTTAGTTCTTTTGGTCAATCAATATTGGATACCATTAACGAGAGTACCAAGAGAATTCATACAAGCTTTAGACAGATAAAGGATACTGGTAGAATGTCTTGCGGAGACAGGAATACAGGTAGTCCTAATCTTCAGCAAATTCCTAGTGATGAAAGACATAGAAGTTGTTTCAAAGCAGAGCATGGGAATAAACTGATTGTTTGTGACTATGCTTCTCAGGAATCTAGAATTCTAGCTGATATATCTGGTGAGCCTAACCTTGTGAGATTCTATACTGAAGGAGGTGCTGATCTTCATTCTTATGCTGCTCAGGTAGTATACCAAGAATTAGCAACAGTTACTCTGGACGATATCAAGAAGTTCCACAAGGATAAACGTCAGATTATGAAGGGCTTTAACTTTGCTTTGGCCTATGGGGGTACAGGTGAAACTGTTAGTCGAAACCTAAACATTCCTATAGACATAGCTAAGAAAGCAGAAGAGGATTACTTTAATGCTTTTAGTGGGTTAAAAGCTTACTTTGAGAAAGCTAAAAAGAAACCTTTGGAAGTTGGCTATGTACTGATAGATCCTGTTAGTAGAAGAAAGTCTTTTATAGATTTCTTTGACGAATACAAAGCTCTAGAGACTAAGGTAAATGCTCCAGGATTCTGGGAAGAATATCGTCAGCATAAGACAAGGGATACCAAAGAGTTTAAAACTCATTACAAAACAACAGTTACTGAGTATTTTAAGATGAAGGGTATAATAGAACGTAAGGGATTAAACTACGTTATTCAGGGTACTGCAGCTTCTCAGACTAAGTATGCAGGTATCAAGATCTTTAAATGGATTATTGAGAATGAATACTTTGGTATTGTTAAGATTGTAAACCTTGTCCATGATGAAGTAGTTGTTGAATGCCCCGAAGATATTGCTGAAGAAGTAAGTGCTGTTGTTAAGCAATTTATGGAAGAAGGAGCTAATGCTTTTATGTCAATAATTCCTATGGTTGCTGAGCCGGAAATTTCAAACTATTGGAAAAAATGAATCATCTTACGTTTGCTGGATTACATTTTTTGAAGCAGGAAAAATTCTTGAAAGCTTTAGCAGAAGGTATCCCTGATGTTAAACCTATAGGACCTACAAGGATTCTGTATATCGTAGCCGGATACTTTCAAGTAGACCCTTCAGATCTTTTAGGGAAAGGCAGAAAGAAAGAGATTAGAGAACCTAGACACTGGGCTATCTATCTAATGTATCATCATTGTTACATAGGAGGATACAAGAATATAGCAAAGTTTATGGGAATGAATCACGCTTCTGTTTTTTCTGCAGAGAAAAAGATAGGTAACCATATAAGAAACTATGACAACTACAAGAAAGATTATTTACAACTAATTAAAAGAATTCAAGATGACTAGAGACGAAAGACAAATTCAATCTTTGAACGCATGGGCCATTCAAGGCTACCAAGGTTGTCTCCAAGCTGTAACAGGTTTTGGTAAAACTAGAGTAGCTATAATGGCCCTTCGTGGTTTAAAGAAAAAGAGTTTAATAGAAAGTGCAACAGTTACAGTTCCTACTATTGTACTTAAGGAACAATGGGAACAAGAGTTACAGTCTTTTGGTGTAGGAGAGTTTACTAAGGTAGTTGTAAATAATACTGCTGCTATGTATCCAGAAGGATACAGTTGTGATTTACTTATATGTGACGAAGTCCATACTGTTCCTACAGAAACTAGAGATGTAATTCTAGATATACCTCACCAGTATTTCTTAGGCTTGAGTGCTACTATTAAACGACAAGATGGTCGCCATGAGGAAATCTTAGAAAGGTATCCTGTCTTTGACGTTGTGACTTTTGAGGAGTGTTCAACCAATGGTTGGATTAGTCCATACAAGATTTACAATGTTGGAGTAGAAATGCCTGAGGATTTAATGGCAGACTATCAAAAAGCTAACAGACAGTTTCGCCATGTGGCTGCTCAGATGAGCCTTTATGGGCCGGATACGATGAGAACTGCCCAGATGTGGAGTTCTACCGGTACACCGGAGCAAAAGGCCATGGGAGCCCGTTATTATGCGAATATGAATAAGAGAAAACTCTTGTGCATTAATAACCCAAACAAGGTAGAAATTGTAGAAAAAATCGTATCTTTATGTCCCGACAGGTACGGGATAGTCTTCTCGCAATCAGTTGAATTTGCAGATAGTATAACCAATGCTATTGGAGATTCAGCTGTTACTTTCCATAGTAAGATGTCTAAGAAAGCTCAAAAGGAAATCCTTGATAATTTCAAGGACTTAGAATCCAACACTCGTATAATTTCTAGTGTACAAGCATTGGATGCAGGCTTTGACTTCGTAGATCTTTCTCTTGCTATTGTAGCTGCAGGCTATAGTTCTCAGCTTACAAATACCCAACGGATAGGTAGAACTGTTCGAGCTAAAGAAGGTAAAGATGCTATCATCATTAACCTTTATAGTTTGGGAACCCAAGAGGAAACATGGTTAGAGAAAAGACAGAAAGGTACGAAAGGAGTACAGCATGTTAATGTAGAAACCTTAATGACCCTTCTGACATGAAAGTAATTGTTGATTGTTTACAACCCGAAGGATTGACGCCTGATGAACAGGTATTTCTTCATCTACTTAGAGTTAATAGACCACTTGCTGAGGCAATGATGACTAATAACTTACTCAAAGTAGATAAGGAACACTTGATAAAATCAGGCCATATCCTCGGGTGGAACGAAAGCATTACAGAGATTATACTCAGTAATGTTAAAGCTCCCAAACCTAAGTCTGTAGAGGACTGGATAGACAGATATCGTGAAGTCTTTAAGAACAAGAAGATTGGATCTATGGGATCTAAGAGAGCTTGTGTTGAGAAGATGGAAAAGTTTATAGCTGAATATCCAGAGTACAGTGATCCAGAACTAATTATATCAGCAGCAAACAGGTATGTTAATAGCCAGAAATCTAATAACTATCTGTATCTACAAAGAGCTGACTATGTGATTAGTAAGAGAGATCTAGATAGTACTAACTCAAGACTTGCAGCCTTCTGTGAAGAGATTCTATCAAATGAATCTAAGGAAGAATCTAAGTTTAATGAATCAGGTAGACAAAGTATTTAATTATGGGATGGACAAAAGAGTTATGGCGCCTCATGCAAGAGGAAGAACTCAGCTTTGATGAAGCTAAAGAAATTCTAATTGCAGAGAGAAACAAAAGACAAAATGAGCATAGAGAAAATCAAGAAGAACTTTTGGGAAGAAGTTCAGAGAGGTAAGCAAGGTCTTAACGAAGGCCTGCCAATGGGATTCAACAGGTTAACCAAAGTAATTTGTAATGTTCAAAGGGGCAGATACGATCTTTGGGGCGGCGGTACTGGTACAGGTAAATCATCTGCAGTTCTTGATGCCTATGTGATTAACCCTGTTGAATTCTTATTGGCTCATCCTGGGTATAGTACAAAGATTAGAATTAAGTATTACAACCTTGAAATGGCTACAATGCCTCTTATGGCAAAGCTAATGGCTAGGAGAGTCTATGAACAAAGTGGAGGTCAGTACTTACTGAGTGTTAATAAGATTTTTGGTAGAGGTAATTACAGAATGTCTTCAGAAGAAGATAGGTTACTAGGAGAAGCCCAAGATTATTTTGACACATTGACTGATTACGTAGAGTTTGTAGATGGTAATATTAGTCCTTTGTTTATCTATAAAGACTTGATGGCTTTGGCTAATGAAGTAGGAACTGTAGATAGGAAGGATGATAACTATTGGGACTTTACTCCTAACGATCCTAATCTAATTGTAGTAGTTGTTATAGACCACATAGGTCTTATTACTCCTAACAAACACCATGGGGGTAATAAGAAGGCAGCTATCGACGATTTATCAGAGATGCTTATTAAGTTTAGAAACAAGTGTGGATTTTCTCCCGTTGTAATTAGTCAGTTCAACAGATCTATTGAGGGTATGGATAGGAAATCCAACTCTCATCCCGATCCTCAGTTATCAGACTTTAAGGACAGCGGTAACCCAGCACAGGATGCTGATACGGTAGTAGCTTTATTTAATCCAATCAGACACCGTCTAACGGAACATAATGGGTATGATATGAATACGTTTGGTTCTTTTTATAGAGGCCTTTCAGTACTCAAGAATCGTGACGGTATGGACAATGTAGACATTGCTATGGGTTTTATAGGAGCTATCGGTAAGATGAAAGAACTTCCCACAGTTGAAGAATTAAAAGCTAACCCAGATAAGCTTAAAAGAGTACTGGGATATTTTACAAACTAATTAAATCAATCAATTTTTATGGCTACACTAGTCTATGTAGTGGGTAGATCCGGCTCCGGAAAATCTACCTCTATCTGTCCTATTGAGAAAGCTGGTATTACAGGTTTAGATCCTGAGAGTACCATTATTATCAATACGGACCAAAAGCCTTTACCTGCTCCAGGATTTGCTGAAATGTATAATGAAGCAAAGGGTAACTATTACAAGACCAATGATACTACGGAAGTCATTGAGAACATTCTTAAGCCTGCTCATAAGAAAGAGAATGTGAAAGCTATTGTAATAGATACTTGGTCTCGTCTCCAGACTGATGCGGTAATGTCTAACAAGTTTAGAAAGAGAGCAGGTTTTGACAAATGGGGAGAGTTTGCAGGCTCTCAGTATGACCTTATCAATATCATCAATGATAAGCTTCGTGATGATATTATTGTTTACTTGTTTGCCCACCCAGAAACTACTTATGATGAGGATGGATTTCCTCAGGAAAGAATTGCTACTCAAGGTCAGCAGCTTAAGAAGTTTGTCCCTGAATCATTTAGTTCTATTGTCTTGTATGCTGAACCTACTAAGGTTACAGGTCAAGGAATTAAGTTTGGGTTTAGAACTGTAAACAGTGGTGCAGATACCTGCAAATGTCCTATCGGACTCTTTGAAGAGGAATTTATCACTAATGATTTAGGCCTCGTAGATTCATCAATTCGTAAATATTATAACCTCTAATAATTTAAACAATGGAGTTTTCTTTTGGAATCCCTTCACAGCGGGGAAAATCAGCTGTAACTTCTGTGGATTTTTATCCTGGAGCACCTGGTGTAACTGTCCTTAAAAATGCAGGACCTCGTACCAGCAAAACTATTGTCCTTAATTCTATGGCTGTTGAGGCTTTGGGGTTGGAAGAAGGAGGACAGATTGCTTTTGATTTTACAAAGCAGGATCCAATTATTGTCAATGCTACCGGAATGTCTCTTCCTAAGGGAATGGGCTACGTAGTAAAGGCTAAGAAGGAGTACAACGGTCTTACTTTTAAAGACAGCAAACTCTGGGCTTACTTTGTAAAGACTTACAATCTTGACGAGACTTCTAACAATAGCTTTGCTTTAGGAGATCAGGTATCTACAGAGCCTGTTAGTTTCTTTATTGAACTTGATTCTTCAGAAAACGAAGATATGATTTTGGCTGAGACCTACATTGTAGATGCTGATGAGCCTGTTGAAACTTGGACTGAATCTGAAATTAACTCTTAATCCTTTAATCTTTTAACAAATGGCAAAAACATTTAATTTGAATGACTCTTCTTACGACGCTGGTGGGTCATCGGTATTTAACAATGGAGTACCCGGAGCTGTAGAAAACTGTACAGCTAAAATCGAACGGGTAAAGCAAGAGGATAAAGAAAATCCTAATGCTCCTGATTACAAAGTTATCTTTACAGATACAACCGGAGCTGACATTAACATTGCTTTTTGGTACCCAAAGGACGATGATACTGATGAGAACATCATTCGTTTCCTGAAGAAGATTAAGCACTTAGCTCATTGTTTCTGTGGGTCTGATGCTCAGCTTCCTTCTGGTAGTCCTCGTGCTATTCTAGACGGAGTAATGAAGATGATCCGTGAGACTGGTATGCAAATGCCTGTTAGAGTAATGACTAACTACGGTACAAATGGTTACGAAAGTCGTTACATGCGTGTAAGAAATTTTGTACCTTTCGTGGAGCCAATGACAGTCCTTAAAGATGAATCTCGATTGAAGCCTAGCTCTATCGAGAACTTTGAAAGACCAGCTGCTGAAGAGACCTCAGGAGCTGTAACTTCCGGAGCATCTTCTAAGGAGGATGATTGGGATTAAGGTTTAAGTGAGAGAAAGTCCTGGGGTAAATTTCCAGGACTTTTTTCTTTTTTTAAACCTTCATTACTTTTGTCTAATGTATAATCTTAACGATAGTCTGTATGATCCAATAGTATTTAAAGAAGACATATTAAATGCAGGAATAACTGAGTATGATATTCTTCGATATTATTGTCCCAGACTAAAGTTTGATACAGCTAACCAATCCCCATTTAGAGAGGACTCTGTTCCATCGTTCGGTGTAACGATGAGAACAGGGTTCCTCTATTGGAGGGATTTTGCAACTGGAGAATCTGGTAATATTTGGTCTTTGGTAGCAAAGTTATTTTCTACTGATTTTGCCGGAGCACTTCAGATAATAGCGAGAGACTTTGGACTAAAGGATGGTGCAAATTTTAGAGATGTTATTTCTGAAATTGATAGAAAATATCCAATAACAGAAAAGAAACAAGTTGAAATAGGCATTCGTACTAGAAATTGGAAGTCCATAGATAAGGAATTCTGGACTCAATTTGGAATATCCAAGAGTACTTTAGAAACTTATCTTGTCTCACCAATCGACTTCATGTTTTTTAACGGACATCCTGTAAAGGCTGAACGTTACTCTTATGTTTACCGAGAACTAAAAGACGGTATACTTACTTTTAAAATCTACCAGCCATTTAGCGACAGAAAATGGATAAGCAATAACAACCAATCCGTTTGGGAAGGTTGGTCTCAGCTTCCTGAGACAGGTGATAAACTAATCATCACTTCATCCAGAAAAGACTTAATGAGTATTTGGGATACTACCGGTATTCCATCTGTATCTCTTCAAGCAGAGTCTATGATGCCTAAGGCTCATGTTGTTAATCAGTTAGTAGATAGATTTAGTAAGGTATATGTTTTTTATGACAACGACTTTGATAATCCCAAGAACCCAGGTAGAGTCTTAGGTAATAAGATAGCTACTGAATTTGGTTTAGATCAAATAGAGATTCCGGACCAATATCGTTCAAAGGATTACAGTGACCTTGTCAAAAACCACGGTAGATACAATGCTGGTGATATAATAAACAATCTATTGAAATGAAATTAGAAACCTTAAATTCATCTGTAGAAGTAAAGACTAATATGCAGATGGGTAACTCTATTAAAGCAGAGTTAGCCGCAGATAAGCTCCATAAAATGTGGGACTTATTACAGTCTCCCTACAGAGATCCGATTAGTTCTCTTATTAGAGAATATGTGAGTAATGCTTTTGACTCCCACATAGAAGCAGGTGTAGATACTCCTGTGTATGTTACTCTTGAACAAGATCAATCAGGCTGGTACTGGGCTTGTGAAGACTTTGGTGTAGGTCTATCTGAAGAAAGATGCAAAGAAGTCTTTATGAAGTATTTGACTTCTACCAAAGAAGATACCAATGATCAGATTGGTGCCTTTGGTATGGGCTCTAAATCAGGTCTTGGTTACACCGATGTTGTCCATATACGTACTCGTTTCGATGGTTTCGAGTACCAGTATATGTTGCATAAAACTTCTGATGCCCCTACCTTATCTCTATTAGGCAAGAAAGAAACTACCAATGTTAATGGTACTCAGATTAAAATCTACCTAAAAGATGATTGGAGAGAAGTTGACAACTTTATAAAGAAAACAGGAGCTCAGTTGGCTTACTTTGACAATGTAACTTACGGAGGTAAGCTATCTGATTTAGACGAAGACTTTGTAATTTATCGAGGTAAAACCTTCGCTTATAGACAAGATAATCGTTTTAAAAACGGCCTGCATATTCTAATAGGAAAAGTAGCTTATCCTATTAACTGGGATTCTCTTAATATGAGTGGAGATATTCCAGATGATATGAGGCTTGCTCTAACATTTGAGATAGGAGATTTACCTGTAATCTTTACTCGTGAGGATATTCGCTATACTGATAAAGCGGTTAAGGTTATTAAAGATAAGATAGCTGCATTTGAAGCAGAGATTTTAGAAATGATAACTCCGGAAAGTAAAGATACAGATGATATCTTTGAGTACAATAAATTTCTTACGAAAGATCTGAGAGTAAAATTTGAAGAAGGTGTAGAAGTAATGCCTTCTCAATATCTTGTAAAACAGGTAGATCTTAGCGGGATTAAATATACTCCTAACCCTCATTTGAATAAGAATTTAGTAAATAGTTCAAGTTTAGACAGTCTTTTTCAGTTTGCTTGTTATTATCATGGTAGTATAAAGAACGGCAGGTATTACAAAGAAGAGGCTTATAATAGATTTAGCAGGGTTACTTTAGATACTGAATCTTACTACAGAAGAGGAAATTGTATTCTAGCTGATGGTCCTTCTGAACCTAGAAAGAATAGATATATTTGTACTCAAGGCCGTCAAAGTTATAAAACTCTTCTAAGGGATAACA
>Ga0208161_1001257_pt1 | contig 13591 bp, 13 predicted proteins | sample CB_VirMetaG_3_FD_184538 | JGI IMG/M metagenome (GOLD analysis project Ga0208161, IMG submission 184538) | Freshwater to marine saline gradient viral communities from Chesapeake Bay - CB_1508_1S Viral MetaG (SPAdes) (version 4) | ecosystem: Environmental > Aquatic > Marine > Coastal | place: USA...
ACACAATGTAAACCTAACAACTCTTTCGAGCATTTAGAGTGGGCAGGTAAGTATGCAGCAAAGACCAAGCCTGAAGTTATAATACACTTGGGAGATCACTGGGACATGCCAAGCCTCAGTGTCTATGACGTAGGCAAGAAGTCCTTTGAAGGTAGGACATACAGCGATGACATCAAGGCAGGTAACGCCGGGATGGATGCGTTCATGAAACCTATCCTTGAAGAACAAGACAGACAGAGGAGGGACAAGAAGAAGATATGGAAACCAAAGAAGATATTTCTTATTGGCAACCATGAGCAGAGGATCGAGAGAGCTATCGAATCAGACAGGAAACTAGATGGTTTGATAGGATACACAGACTTCAACCTAAAGAAGTACAACTGGGAAGTACATAACTTCTTAGATGTTGTGGTTGTTAATGACGTAGCTTACTCTCATTACTTTACGTCAGGTATCATGGGTAGACCAGTAAGTAGTCCGTCATTGTTGTTACAGAAGAAGCACATGAGTTGTGTCATGGGTCATGTTCAGGACAGAGCGATAGCTTTCAGTAAGAAAGCAGATGGTAATCGTATCACTGGTCTGTTCGCTGGTATCTTCTATCAACATAAGGAGGCGTATCTAAACCCACAGACTAATGGTTCATGGTCTGGTGTCTGGATGCTGAATGAGGTACACAAAGGTAGCTTTGATGAGATGCCTGTATCAATTAATTACTTGAGGAAAACTTATGGACACAACTGATATACTGATGGAAAGAGAGCAGACTTATGGACGCTACGAGATCGTGAGTAACATTAGTCAGGAGATAAAGCGAGTTATGCGTGAGTCTCCTAACTATAGGATCATGCCTAACTTTGCACGAGAGAGTATGGACATGATAGCTAACAAGATTGCTAGGATTCTCAATGGTAACTACTACCATGAGGATTCATGGAGAGACATTAGCGGTTATGCACAGCTTGTAATAATGACATTGGAAGATTTACACAATGACAACCAACCTAACACTGCCTGAACTAATTGATAAGCTATCTCAGATGGATGAGGTAGACATCATTGAGTTGCTAAACCTTACGACTTATGATATACTTGTAAGGTGTGAAGATTTAGTTGAAGATAATTATGACAAACTTATAAGGATAATAGAATGATGGATTTATACCAAGAGTTTATAGCCAAGTCTCGGTACTCCAGATTCCTACCCGACCAACAACGGAGAGAGGACTGGGACGAGACTGTTGATAGATACATGGACTTTATGGCGAAGCACTTAGAGTCTAAACATAACCACAGAATACCCTCTGAGACCTACGAGGAGCTTACTGAGGCAATTAAAAACCTAGAGGTAGTCCCCTCCATGCGGTCTATTATGACAGCTGGTAAAGCCCTTGAGAGGGACAATACGGCAGGGTATAACTGTAGCTACCTACCAGTGGATGATCCCAAAGCCTTTGATGAGGCGATGTATATCCTACTCTGTGGTACTGGTGTTGGGTTTAGCGTGGAGCATAAGTACGTAGACCAGCTACCAGATGTACCTGAGAAGATGTTTGATAGTGCTACCACTGTGGTTGTGTCTGATAGTAAGGAGGGCTGGGCTAAGTCTCTACGTCAGGTGATAGCCTTGCTATACTCAGGTGAGATACCTAAGTGGGATCTGTCTAAGATCAGACCAGCAGGTGCTAGACTTAAGACCTTTGGTGGCAGAGCTAGTGGACCTAAACCGCTACAAGAACTATTTGAGTTTGTAGTCAGAAAGTTCAAGGGAGCAGCAGGACGTAGGCTAACCACACTTGAGTGTCACGACATCATGTGTAAAGTAGCAGAGGTTGTGGTAGTAGGTGGTGTACGTAGATCAGCTATGATCTCACTGTCTGATCTTGAGGATGACAAGATGCGTCATGCTAAGACAGGTAACTGGTGGACTGAGAATCCACAACGTGCATTGGCTAACAACTCTGCTGTCTATAATTCTAAGCCAGACGTAGGTCAGTTCCTCAACGAGTGGACTAGCTTGTATCAGTCACACTCTGGTGAACGTGGTATCTTTAATCGTGAAGCTGCAATAGAGCAAGCTAAGAAGACAGGACGTAGGGATTACGAGCAAGAATTTGGGACGAACCCGTGTTCGGAAATCATCTTGAGACCTTACCAGTTTTGTAATTTATCAGAGTGCGTAGTACGTGAATCAGATACGATCTATGATCTTGAACGCAAGGTTAGACTAGCATCTATACTTGGTACGTATCAGTCTACGATGACACACTTCCCATACCTACGTAAGATATGGCAACGAAACACAGAGGAAGAGAGACTCTTAGGTGTATCTCTTACTGGTATCTTAGATAATAAAATGTTAGGAGCAAATGTTGAACAGACTAGATCTCTTCTTGAACGACTTAAAATGGTTGCTATCGATGAGAACCTACAGCTTGCAGGTGATCTTGGCATTAACCACTCTGTCTCTATTACTTGTGTTAAACCTAGCGGTACTGTCAGTCAGCTTGTTGATTCTGCCAGTGGTATTCATCCGCGACATAGTCTTCACTATATACGCCGTGTTCGTGGAGATAAGAAAGACCCGCTCACCACCTTCATGGTAGAGAAAGGTATACCAGCAGAGGACTGTGTGATGAGACCAGAGTCTACTGTGGTGTTCAGCTTCCCTAAGAAAGCACCAGACTCTGCTACGTTACGTGATGACCTCACAGCTATTGAGCATTTAGATCTATGGATGCTATATCAAAAGCACTGGTGTGAACACAAGCCGTCAGTAACTATCTCTGTTAAGGAAGACGAGTGGGTTGAGGTAGGAGCTTGGGTGTGGAAGAACTTTGATGACATCAGTGGTGTCTCATTCTTACCACATGATGGTGGTACATACAAGCAAGCACCTTACGAGGAGTGTACCTATGAACAGTACGAGGAACTATTAATGAAGATGCCAGCTAAGTTACATTGGGATGAGTTAATAGAGGATGATGATAACGTTGAGGGCGTACAGCAACTGGCTTGCACAGCAGGTGTGTGCGAGATCTAAATGTTAGAGACAGTCATAGCTTTCTTAGCTCTACTGAACTGTCATCCACAGGACTACGTTATTACTCCTAGTAATAATACGTTCTATCTAGCTGGGGATATTGGTGTGATCTACGTGAAGCCGGGTATGTATAAGGATCACATACTCGTTCACGAGATCTGGCATCACTGTCAATGGCAATGGGCAGGTAAGAAACCTGCCCAGTCCTATGATGAGTGGAGACGTAGAGAAGAGGAAGCTATGAAGGTTGAAGATATATTCCTCAACCTATCACAGTAGTTACTTTAGATATGTATTAAAGAAGTCTTTGTTCCTACCTAAAGATACATTCTTCTTTGTCTCAGGATCTGTATAGTATCTTTTGTATTCTTTCCTCATTGTTTCTAAATCATTCTTTAGTAGTGCTTCTGTAAATTTAGGAAACTCAAGGATGCCTCCGCCTTTTCCTGAATCTTTAACATTAAACTGAAGATCAAGTAACATCTCTTGTTGTTTAGGAGTCAAGTCTTCAAAAGATTTTTTATATTTGTTTGTAAGATTCTTACTTAAAACTGATTTAGTTTTATCTAAATCTTTCTGTAAAATATCTTGAACTTGTTCTTTAGTTAATGTCTTTAGATCATATCCATATACTTTTCCAGACTTTACTTCTGCGTCTGTAAGTTTATGTCCTATGCCTACTGTATCATTACCGCCTTCAGCAGACTCATATCTAAATGGTGTCTTACCTGTATCAGTTTTTAACCCCTCTACTTTTTGTAAGTAATTAGTAAATCTTTCAGAGAACTGTGGCTCAACTAACTGCGCTCTTGATGCTTGTATATCTGCACCACTTCCTCCTCCAAAGCCAGCACCTAGTCTTCGTCTAAAGTCTATAGCTTCTTTCGGTAGTTCTTGAACTATTGCTGGTGGTTCTGGTGGCATAGCATCCATAGCTCTTGACATCTCCTCTCCACCTGCTCCGCTCTGTCCTATGTATGGGAACGCTGTTTGTCCCCAGTTAGTTACTGGTGGTGTAGGAGCAGTACCTGTAGTTGTTTGATATGTAGATCCGTTTAATGGTAGATTAAAATCCATACCTGCTGATTCTAATGCAGCTTGTCTTTGCATCTCAGCTTGTATCTCTTCACCGGGACTACCGCCGCCTATGTAAACACCGGGTTGACCCCAGTTTCTTTCAGCACTGTATGGCGCAGTACCTGTAGATGTAGACCAAGTGTTACCAAACAATCCTCTAGGCATGTCCATACTAGCAGAGTTTAATTCTGCTTGACGTTGAGCAGCACGAGTCATCTCTAACCCACCTGCTCCAGCACCGCCTAAGTAAGGATCTCTTGAGAAATCTCTTGCTGGGTATCCAGAAGTAACAACAGCAGGATTTCTTCCAACAGCAGCAGTAACTAAATCGTATGGAGCTTCTGCTCTGCGTCTTCTTAATTGCTCTGCTTGCCACGCTGCTGTCATTTCATCGCCGGGACTGCGTGTACCAAAGTATCTATCACTCTCATACAAAGCAGCGTCTAATAAATCAGTAGGTGCATCAGGTGGCGCACTGGTTGTATCTACATTATCTGGAACTACACCCATGCCACGGTCTGATGTAAATAATCCTCCTTGACTATAGCCACCCATACCACCTGTAGTAACTGGTCTAGGTCTAGCTCTTTCAGAAGGAACAGTATCCTCAATAGTTTCTATCCTTACAACATTACCTGTGTCTCTATATGTAGGTTGTTGCTTTGCGCCTTGTTGCTTTTCAATAAACCTTCTTTTGGCAGCAGCTATCTCAGGCGTATAGTCAGTAGATCTCATGCCTGAGTTAATCCACTTGAGGTATGGATCAGATTCTATCTGCTTCTGCACTGGACCTTTCTCTCCAATGCCATAGCGTTCCATAAATATTTGCAGTTTGTTCTTTCTTTTAGTAGCCATAGTTAGCCTCCAATGCCATACCTTTCTCTAAGTTCTGATCGTTGTTTCTTTTTCTGTTTCTCTTGATACTCTTCTAAACCACCGCCAAACCAGTTATACCAAAGAGATCCAAGTAAAGGAATATTCTTACCCATCTTAGGATCAAACTCTCCAGTTGATACAGCAGTCCAGCTTCCCTTAACTATGTTATCAAACATATTAAGAGGTGGTGCTACTGAATCTAAAATAAAGTCTCCCACTTTTCCTGTCTTAGCTAACTTAGCTACACCGTACTGAGATGAAGCAAACACCTTGAACACATTGTCTATATATCTTTGACCTACTTCAGATTCTAAATCAATATCTTTACCAGCTATTAAGTCTTTAGCCATGCCAATAGTCATGTTAGATGTAGGTACGAGTAAAGAAAAAGCTATAGCATTTCTAGCAGCTACTGCCTTGTTACCTTTCTGATACTCTTCAACTATACCTTTTCTAATTAGGTTAAGTTGTTTTAACGTAAAGCTGTGTAGTGTATACAGTATCCTACCATCTTTCATCCTCAGATACTTCTCAGGCATTTCAGCAGGAGACACAGGTTGAATATCAGAAAGTCTGTTAAATAAATATTCTTTGGTACGCTCAGTTAGCTCACCGTTCTGAACCTCTCTTACAAAGTTATCAAAGTTAGGACCAAAAGCTGTACCATATTCTTTCTTTAGTTTAGCAACACCTGCTGGTGTACGTACTTGTTTCTGTACTTGTTTCCATGCAGCATTGATAATAACATTCTTACCTAAACTATCCATGCGCTTGAACTGAGACCAATTAAGAAGTTTATTAACAGACTCTGTTACTCTAGTTCCTGATGAAAAATGCTCTAGCACAGCAGAATCTAAGTGAAAATCTTTAATTGCGCTAACTCTACCTTTAGACATAAGTCCTGACAAAGTGTTACGTAAACCAAACACCCAAGAAGCCATGCCTAAGTCACCTAGTTGTGTCAACGCTGATCCTATATTACCTAACAAAACACCATGAGCAATATCCTTATACAACCTAGCAGCTTTACCCATTGACTTATCAGCATCAACCATTACAGCATGCAAAGCATTTTGTAAATTAGCTTGTAAATCACCAGTTAAACCGTGACTCTTTACCCAACTCTCAATAGACTTCTCTATGTTGATACCGTCTTCTGTTCTCACAGCGTGGTTAGTATTAGTACCTCTGCCTCTGAGTTTATCTATGTCTTGAATACTATCAAAGAACTTAACTCTTTCTACTAGCTTTTGAGCATCCATAAAATACTGCATAGATCCTGCTAATGGAGTCTCATAAAACTTCTGCATATCTTTGTTGACTACTTTAATCCTACGCTGCATCAACAAACCTTCTTTACTATTTGTTGCGTACTTAGCAGCGTACATGCTTCCATCTTTATTAGTACCCACTCTTAGTCCTCTAAGAATACTGGTAGTAATAAAGTTTCTATCTTCTTTTGATAATCTATCTGTAGTTATCTTGAGATAATCTGCTCTTTTTTGCATAGCTTTCTCAATACCACTAGATAAATCAGGTGCTGCCTTCTTTAAATATTTAGATAGACCGTCAAAGTCTTTAACTCTACGTGGAACATAATAAGGATTGTCTGGTATTTTGTATTTAGCTTTTCGTAATTCTTTACCCATAGCATCTATTTGATTTCTAAAGTCATCAAAATATTTACCTGCTCCGGGTTGATAATTTTCTACTAACTTACGAGCATTGTTTATATTCTTTTCGTTTGCATTGATAAGAAGATTATCTAAATCATCTTTAATATTCTGTGGCATCTTCTTATAAAGATTTAACATTCCAGAAGACTTATCAATCTTTTGCATAGCATTGTTGTAAGACTTAAAGAAGTAACCACGTACATTATTCTTAAAGAAATAGTTAGTACCTAATGCTTCATCTATCTTCCCTATCTGTTCAATGATAGGAGTAATAAGTTTATTTACTGTTGGATTAGTAGCAATAGTATTAGCGTCTATACCTTTAGCAGCAAGTTCTTTCATTTCTCTTGCTTGTTGTGGCGTAGGTACTCTGATCTTATTAGATGAGTCAGCAGTAGCAGCAGCTAATTCATCTGCTGTCATTCCTAATTTCTCTAACGCATAAGCATGCATATCTTTAGTAGCAACACCTTCAAGCACAGCATCAGCATAGACATCTTCTATCTTAGCTGTCATCATGTTTGCTTTTTCTACTTCTGTTAATGGCTTAGTGCCTCTACCTCTAGCAGCAAATCTAATTGCTTTAGGTAGTGCAGCAATACCACCACCAAGACCAGCAGACAATGCTGTTACTGTTGCAGCTTGTGTCCAATCTACATCTCCTTTGGTTGCATACTGATTTAATAAATCATACTCTGCACCAAACAAAGCAGACGCTGCAGCTACTCCTTTAATCCCATACTTAACACCACTAATAGGTAAGAATGTAGTAGGCGTAGCAAGACTTCCTACAAACCCAGAAGCAGTAGCTAAAGCAGAGTCTTGTTCTCCGTATGCTATAACATTAAGATAATCACGCTGTCTGTTTTGTTCTTCAACAGCATTGATACGCTCTCGTTTCTGATCTGTAGACAAGGATAAGAAGTCATCACCATATAATTCTTCAAGGGTTTTGTATTCTCCGTCTTCAAACTTACCTACGTTGTACCATCCTTGTGTGCGTCCTATCTTAGCAAGCGCATTAAGATCTGTATCGCCATAGACATTCCAACCATAAGACATCAAGTCTGATGATGTTGGTCTATCAATAGCAACATAGTCAGAAGTAGCGTATGACGGAGCTTCTTCTTGCTGTGCCTCAACCTGTTCAACAACAGGTTGTGTACCTACTAGTTCTTCCCAAGTTTTATTAGCCATGTTTATGGTATCACGTAACCTTGCGTTGATTGAGATTGTGAGGCAGGTCCAGCTAAAGCTGATGCTCTATACTTTGATGCTATTTCTGGAGAGATAGCTATAGAACCTGTCTCTTTTATTCTAGGATTACCTTGAGCATCTGTATCAGTAGGATCAACAATAACCATACGACCATCAGGAGCAATCATAACAGTTTCATTTTCTTTAGGAGTTCTGCTTAATCCTGTCTCTTTAGAAAATGTCTGACTAGTTTGAACCTGTTGTTCTCTTCCTAGAATTTTAAGAGTAGCCATATCTGAAGCTGTCATAATATCATCAGCCTCATTAGCATCAATAAGTCTCTGAGCTTCAGCAGCTATTCTTCTAGTTAAGTTAACATATTCTTCAGAACCTTTATTTATTCCTGTAAAATCAAACCACCCGGTGTCCATTATATCTTCACCTATGGTATCTAAAGATTGTTCAGCATACCCTAACTCATTAGCTCCGGGAGTCTTAGCAGTTCCTCTCTTAGGTTCTACGTACTTAGAAGATCCTTGAGGAGCAGGATAATAGTCTCCAGTTTCCTGATCTACAGCTACTATACGCCCGTCAATAGTTCCCCCGTGAAACTTATTGCCTTTATTGTCAACATAAATATCTACATTTTTAATGTCTGGTTTTGCTGCAGCAATCTTAGAAGCAATATCCATAGACCTATCAAACAACTGGAAGCCTTGATCTATATAACCCTTGTCAACTAACTTACCTGCTAATTCCTCTAGCTTAGTAGGATCATTTAGATCTTGAGCAGAAAAGTCTCCAAAGATTTGTCTCATCTCAAGAGCTTTAGCTATTCTAGGATCTTGCTCTATAGCTGGACTAACACCAAACAAACCACCTAATCCTTTAGCTATGTTGTAACCAGCTTGATAATAGTTACGACCAGCTAATGTTTGTTGTGCTGCTAGTGCTTCTTGTAGTTGTTGCTGTTGCCTTGTGCGTTCTTGTAACCTTTGTGAGTATACAATTTCTTCTGCACTTGGACCAAATAAAGACGCTATTGAAGCCATTGTTTACTCCTTAATTATGAACTATATCCACCACCAGTACCTCTAGCACCGTACTGATAAGGATTACCAGAAGATGTATACCCCATTAATCCCGGTATCATTCTATTAACATTGTTTGGTGTTGTAGGTTGTTGTCTCATTCCGTACATCATACCTACGTCAGAGATTCCTTGACCAAGACCTGCTAGTCCTTGTGCTTTAGCTTGAGCAGCTTGAGACTGTAAGTTAGCAGCAGCAGTTGCACCACCTTGTAGTATCTGTGCAGCTTGACCACCAAACTGCGCACTTGAAGAACCAAGTGCAGCACCTATCTGCATAGGCTGTTGTGCTGTTTCTTCTAGTTGTTGAGCAGCACCGAACTGACTCATGAATGGAGACAATGCTGCTGTCTGAGTCTGGTATCCTGTGCCTAGTAATCCAGCACCAGTAGTAAATAAACCAGCACCATAATTTGTACGTTGCTGTGCAGCTTGTTCTGCTTGTGCAGCTAGTTGTAAGTCTCTACGTCTTCGTGACTCAGCAAGAGCCTGTAGTTCTGGTTGTCCGCCAGCTCCTACACTTAAACCACCACGACCACGACCAAAGACACCAGCAGCTAAACGTTGTTCTTCCTCAATATCATAAGGACGTAACACATCCATCTGTTGTTGTAGATATGTTTGTCTTGCTTCTTCAGGAGATTTAGCTAGATACTGCTGACCTAATCCCATAAGACCAGTAGCTGCTTGTTGGAACTGTGGTTGTAAAGCAGTAGCTTGTTCTGCTTGCTGTAAAGACCCACCGTATAATCTAGCTAGTTGATCTTGAAAAGCAAGAACTTCAGGCGTAGCTTGATAAGTGTAACCTGATAATCTTCCATCGGTAAACTGAGGAGTAGCTGATCCAAACCTAGTAGTGATCCCTACTGGTCTAAATCGTGCTTCTTCAGCAGCTTGTCTACTAGCTTCTAGTTGAGCAGCAGAAGCCTGTTGCATAGCAGCAGCTTGTTTATCTGCAGCTTTTTTCTGCATCATTCCACCAACAACTGCGCTACCTATAACTGCGGCTTCAATTCCCATTATCTTCTCCAAACATATAAATCGTAGTCTTTGTTGTCTTTACCTACAAATGAATTTAAATAATTAAAACCAAACATTTTTAAAAACTTCTCATGCTTCTTGTCTTGTTGTTCGTGATTAGCAAATATGTTTTCACTATACGAATCTGTTATTGTTTTATATACTTCTTTTAATTTCTTCTTTACTTCTTTAGTCCACTTAACTTTGATATCACAATGTATAAAAGTATATCCGTTGTATTCTTCAAAGTATAAAACAAACTCTGGCAAATCTACTAAAGGTATTTTCACACTAAGCAGTACGCTTCCACATATAGACAACAACGTATGGTTGCAAGTTAGCATTAGTACCTGATGAACCAGTAGATGCAGTAGTACCAGAAACAGTATGAGTATGTGCTGGTTCTGTACTTGTAGATGAATTAACGCCACTACCATAGTTCTCAACAAATTCTTTATTTGATCCGCCACCATATTCAGTTAATGAATCTCTTGATCCAACATAATGGAAGTGACTACCAGCACTACTAGTAGTAGCACTAAACGTATGAGTGTGGCTTACAACAACAGCATCTGCACTACCGCCAGTAGCACCAGCTAAAAAACTACTGCCATCGTCACCTATAGCTACTCTACCTGCACCAAACGCTACCCATGTACCAAAACCAAGAAGTGTTGAATCGCTAGGATTAGTTGAGTTAGTTGCGTTTGTATAAATAGATCCTATTGGATACAATGTTTGTTTAATTGCTTGTACAAACGCAGTAGTAGCTATCTGTGTACTATTTGTTGTTGATACAGCAGTAGGTACTGACGGTGTACCAGTAAACGTAGGAGATGCAGTGTCAGCTTTAGACGTAATAGCTGTAGCTATAGCTGTGTACTCAGCATCTATCTCTGATCCTTTAATGATTTTACCCGGATCACCAGTAGTTAAACTGTCTTTAGCTGTAAAGTTAGTTGCCTTTGTATAGTTTGACATCTCTTATTCCTTAAACTGTTTTACCTGCTTTAACGTAAACATCTATTTTTTGTATTGACAATGGGTTCTGGTTTATGTCTGCTTCAAACCCTAGCTGTATTACTGAACCTGAACCACCAAGATTAGAACGTACTTCTTCTAATGCTAGTCCACTAGAGTATTCTGCTATTGGTGCTACTGTGTCATTATATTCATACAAAGCATTTCCTAATTCATCTTTTGCGTTATACTCAGACACATTACCAGCTACCAAAGACTTACGAATATCTTTATAGGAAGATACATAATCAAAACCATATTTGATAAATACATTCTGACCTACACCACCTACCACTGTAAAGTTAGCTTTCTTTAAAAACTTTAATGACGTAGGGCTACCTAAGTCAAAGTGATTGGTGTAGTAACGCATCTTATAAGTAGCAGTATCATCAAGATGAGAACCATACTTACCTATATATCCTGCTTTGCCTAGTAATAAGTTACCTGTGTAAGTAACGTGCAAAGCAGTAGGATTAATACTATCCCATACTGTAGCTCTTGCTGCTCCATTCTGTAATCTAGCTCTTAAATCAAAACAGAATACATACTTAGATGTAGGTACTGATAGAATATAAAAAGCATCACGAGGATAGTAAGCAGCTTTGATTCTTTCTTTGTCAGTCTCTGAATCTACAAAGCTAACTAAGTCATCTCGAATGTTAAAAGATATATCATTAATAGGTGCTGATTTTTCTTGAATAACACGAGCAATACTTCTTACCCCTGTGTCAGACAAGAACATTACATCTGTACCAGTATTAACAATACTATCTCTTGCGATACATCCTACGTTAGTAATCAAATCAGCTAACGTCAACTGTGTTACGTCAATAGGATTAGCGTAGATCGCTATGTTTCTCTTGCCAAAGATAATTAAGAAACCGTTGTGTGCTGCTAGTCCTACTACTTGGTCTCCATTAGGAAATACATCTACCAAAGAAAGGTAACCTGAATCACCGGTAGACAAGTTTGATCCATCCAGTAGTGCGCTGAAGTACACAGTCTGCTCATCGTTAGTAATATCTGCCCACCAAGTACGTCCATATGCTCCCAATACTACGTTAGGTTTAAAGTCAGAAGCTGAAGCATAAGTACTAGGTACTGAGCCAGCATCGCTAAGTAAGTTAAAACCGTAGCTACCTGTATGAGCATGACTAGATCCTAACTGATGATATACTAGCGGTAAGTGACCAGCTTGACAGAAATAGCCATGAGGCTTGATATCCGGTCCTTCACCGTACACAATGCTTGATGCTGACCAGTTGTTATCTGTAATCGTATAAGCTGTTGTGCCTGTTCCTGCTGCGTCTGCAATGGTAGTATTAATAGCTGTAGTCAATGTACTAGCACCACTAGCTAATGTAAACATCTTACTATTACCACCAGCAAACACTGTACCTGTCTCTGGTAACTCAAACAAGAACTCAATATCATTAGTACCTAGGTCAGCATTAGTAGATGTGTTCTGTTTAGTCCATCCTTTTCTAGCACCAATCCTACCAAACTTATCTATGACACAGTTGTATGCCTCTAGTGCGTAACCAGAAGCTAGATCAACACTACTCTCTTGGGTGTTAATGCCAAGAAAGCCCGGTGCTGATATGGTAGTAGTAAGTAACTGTTTAGCCATTAGACTGTGTGCCAGACATATTCATCATGATATCTACCATTCTCGATAGCTATAGAATCTGATAGAGATTGGTTAGCTAAAGCAAATGCTTCAGATGCTGTTAGTCCTGCGTCTTCACCACGCTCTGCTACAGCCATTGCGTAGGCGTGTAGAATGACAGGATGTGACGGTACTTTTATTTCATCAGCATCAGCACTCAACGCAACTTGAGGTTTATAAATATTAAAGTAAAGATTATAAACACCATCAGGAATAGGATATACGTCAACTTGTGTGTCTCCATTAGAATCAACACCGTTGAAGTTGTAGTACATCGGTGAACCTTTTTGAGGACTCTGATTCAAGAATAAATTGTTCATCTTAGTGAAAGGCATATACTGTAAGAATACATCGTCTTCACTATTAATGACATCAATAACCTTAAACCTTTGACCTGATCCTGTCATTACATAGTTGAATAGATCATTAGCAGTAGTGACAGTTAGTGTCTCAGACAATGCGTTCCACTGGTAAGCATCCTCAACGTATCTCTTTGCATCGTTAATGTACTTACCAATTAGCTTAGAGTAAGGAGTAGACGTAACGTTATCTACCTCAGACTCTCTAAGTCTTACTAATACATCTTTAACAAGATTTATGTAGTTCATTTTTTCTTATTCTTTCTAGCTGTTGTTAAAGCTATAGCCACTGCTTGTTTCTGTGGATACCCTTCTTTCTTTAACTTCTTTATATTCTTACTTACTGCTTTCTTATCTTTATAAAGTGGCATGATTATTTTTTCTTTTTAGATTTAGACATAGTTTTCTGTAAGCATTTACCTGCTGCCTTGCACTTCTTTGGATAAGGACAAGTAGGACAAGGTTTAAATGTTGGCATTGATTAGCTCCTATGAATGAAATTGTATTGTTTCTGCTGGTTTTAGTTCTATCGTTGCTAAATAAGTTACAGAATAAGTAGTACCT
>Ga0208161_1001258_pt1 | contig 13590 bp, 15 predicted proteins | sample CB_VirMetaG_3_FD_184538 | JGI IMG/M metagenome (GOLD analysis project Ga0208161, IMG submission 184538) | Freshwater to marine saline gradient viral communities from Chesapeake Bay - CB_1508_1S Viral MetaG (SPAdes) (version 4) | ecosystem: Environmental > Aquatic > Marine > Coastal | place: USA...
TCTTTATATTCGACTAATTTAAATAGCAGGATTGACGGTTACAATAGACTATCGGATAGAATTTCTAGATCTTTAGGAGCTCCTCTAGTAAATGTAGAAATACATCAAGATCAACTTTATGAAAACATTTCTATTGCTATAGAAATGTTCACAAAATATGCAGGTTATACAAGAGAGTATTTAATTTTTAATTCAAATCTTTACACCCCAGGAAAAGGTATAAGACTTGATGTGCTTTTTACTGCAAATATTACAGTTGATTCAAAAAAGATAACAAAAGAGAGTGAAAAATTAAATCCTAATTTTAATTTTAGATATGAAGATGTCCAAGGTAAGAAGTTTGCACCTTTATATGGATTAAGTAAAATGGTTATTGGAGAAGCTCAAAATCCATACATATTTCAAGCAGGTAGTGATTTAAAACCCGACCAGTTAGCTTTAAATCAATCATTTGATTATTTACTAGATGAATATAGAAAAGTTGTTTCAGTTAGAGGATTTGAAATAGGATCTTCAGATGGAGTAAATACATTGTTTACAATTGAACAAACTTTAGCCCAACAAACATACTTTTCTTATTCAATGGGTAATTATGGTTTTGATTTAATTAGTTGGTATGTTTTAAAGAATTGGTTAGATACGAGAGAGAAAATGTTAGCGCTTAAAAAAGCTATAAACTTTAATGATAGAACCCAATACATGCAAATGTACCCAGAACCAGGAAATGAAACATTTTGGGGTACACTTGAATGTTATGTAGAAAAACCAATTTCTTGGGTTGTAAAAGAAGAATGGGTTTATCAATACGCTCTTGCGTTATCCAAAATTGTTGTAGGTAGAGTAAGAGGTAAATACGGAAATGTTCAACTTTTTGGAGGAGGCGTTTTGAATTATGATTTACTTGAAGAAGGTAGAAATGAAAAAGAAAAATTAGAAGAAATGTTATATACTGGAGCGTCTCCTGGTATGGGTGATGCAGAACCGACCTTGTTCTTAATTGGATAATTTTAAATATTTATATGCCTTTTAAACAAGGAATTTTTAAACCCAAACGAAGAGAAAAATATAAAGGTAGCTCTTTACCGGTATATAGATCAGGGTGGGAGTTAAAATTTTTTAGATGGTGTGATTGTAACCCTAACATAATTTCTTGGATTAGTGAAGGGGTAATAATACCGTACAAGAGCCCTTTAGATGGGAAAATTCATAGATATTTTGTCGACGGTTTAATTACTATAAAAGAGCGAACATGTAATAAAACATATCTTATTGAAATAAAACCCTCATCTCAAGTTAAAGCGCCTACCCCTAAAAAGTATAAAAGAAAGACCACTATGTTATATGAACAAAAAACATACATAGTAAATCGAGCAAAATGGGAAGCTGCAGAAAAATGGGCTAAAAATAAAGGAATTGAATTTAAAATTTTAACTGAAAAAGAATTAAACTGTTAAAAACAATAAATAATAATGACATGTCTTTTAAATTACTAGTAGAAAATCCTGCTCCTAAAGAAGAGTTCGAATATATTATAGAAGAAAAAAGTTCTGGTACCGGACAAACACTATACATCAAAGGGCCGTATATGATGTCTGATGATGTTAACAGAAATAAAAGATTTTACCCAAAAGATGAACTTCAAAGAGAAGTTGACCGTTACATGAGAGAAATGGTCAAAGAAAATAGAAGCATGGGTGAACTTAACCACCCCACATCAGCTGAAGTTGATCTTGAACGCGCATGTCATATGGTTACTGATTTATGGAGCGAAGGTAATATGTTTTACGGTAAATCAAAAGTATTATCTACGCCATGTGGTCAAATTGTAAAAAGTTTAATTAATGATGGTGTTAAAGTTGGTATGAGTTCAAGAGCGTTAGGGCAATTGACAGAAGAAAAAGGAAGGCCTGGTATTAACAGAGTTTCAGATATGAGATTAGTTGCAGTTGATTGTGTTTCTGATCCTTCTTGCCCAAAAGCATTCGTCAATGGAATTTTAGAAAGTAAGCAATTTATATTATCTACTGACGGTAGGTGGGAAGAAATGTATGAAAATTTTGAAAAAAGCATTAGCGACTTACCTAAAAAAGAAATTAATGAATATTTACAAGAACAAGTTATTAAGTTTTTAGATAAATTAGGTTAAAAAGCATAAATATATATTATATGACAAGCAATACCAAATCTATACGATCTTTTATAAAAAATATAGTTAATGGTAACTATAAAGATGCTCATGTAGATTTAAAAAGTGTTGTTGAAAATAAAATGAAGCAAAAAATAAAAATTGCTTCTAAGAAAAGAATTTATTAATATGGAAAATATCAAAGATATACTTCAAGAAAAAGCTGAAGGAATTCTAACAGAAGAAACCTTAAACAGAATTGAAGAAGCTTTTAACAGCAAAGTTAAATTGCATGTCGAGTCTGCTTTAGTTAAGCAAGACGATGAATATGCTGCTAAACTCGAGCATTTACTTGAGGCTATCGATATTGACCATAGTAAAAAACTCGACAAAGTTGTCGAGGCTATTGATAAGAACCACTCTGACAAAATGATAAAGGTGGTTGAGAAATACAGTAAAGCTTTAACAACTGAAGCTAATGAGTTTAAAACTGATATTGTTAATAAGGTAAGTAAGTATTTAGATATTTATCTTGAGAAATTAGTACCACAAAAGAGTATTAATGAAGCAGTTAAACAAAAAAGATCAGCTAATTTATTATCTGAATTAAGAAAAGTATTAGCTGTTGACGCTGCATTACAGAGAAATTCTATTAAAGAAGCTATTGTTGATGGTAAAAACAGAATTGAAGAATCGTCTTCAAAAGTTGATGAGTTAAATGATATTGTCAACAAACTTTATAAGGATAATCAAGCTCTTAAGACAAGATTAACATTAGAAGAAAAATGTGTTAATCTTTCAGAAGATCAGGCAGCATTTGTTAAGAAAGTTCTTGGCGATAAATCGGCTAAATTTATCAACGAGAATTTTGAGTATACGTTAAAGATGTTCGATAAAAATCACGAAGAGCATCTAGAAGTTTTACATGAGCAAGCTAAGAGACGAAATTCTGTTTCTAAGGAAGTTGATAGACCGGTAGAAATGATTACCGAATCTAAGGAATCAAAAGTTGATTCAGATCCTTTCTTTAATGCTTACTTAGGTGAACTTAACAAATACTAATTTGTAACTTTCCCTTTTTAAATAATTTACAGCGCTCATAAGAGTGCTAACAAACCCACATATAATATTATGAATAAAATCAAACCGTCTCAAGCTTATATTGATGCCAATAGAGCTAAAGCGTTGTTAGAAAAATGGGGTCCTGTATTGGATTATTCTTCTGACAATGTAAAATCAATCGAAGACGATCATTGTCGTCTTAATACGGCCATGCTTTTGGAAAACCAAGAGCAATGGTGTTTAAACGAAGCTAACGTTGCAGGTGGAACTAGTTCTGCTTTTGGTAATGCTTATGCCTCTCAAGGAGGTATTGGCTTTGCCGGTAATCAGATCCCTAACTCTTACAGTCAAGGTGATACTTACGCAACCGGTGACTTCCGTTTGCCTAAGATTCTTATCCCTATGATTCGTCGTACGTTCCCTGAGTTGATTACTAACGAAATCGTTGGTGTTCAGCCTATGAGTGGTCCCGTTGGCTTAGCATTTGCTTTGCGTTACAAATACGAGACAGACGCTCTTGGTAATGGTATTGACGGTATCGGTCAGGGTACTTACGGTACTGCTGAAAACACTGCTGACAACCCTGCTTCTGGTAGAGGTTCCGGTTCTGGATCCAATGCCGATAGTAAGGAATTAGGTTATCAGTTCTTAGATACACGTTTCACCGGTACATCTTCCGACAAATTGTCTGGTTTAGGTGCTGGTTCAGACTTCCCATTCGTTGAGCAGGACGAAGGTGTTGCAAAACTTCTTAAAAACTTCGAGTTGACCGGACGTATTCCTCAGGTCGTTGTTAGCTTTGAGAAGACAGCTGTTGAAGCCGGTACACGCCGTTTGGCCGCTCGTTGGTCAGTTGAGCTCGAGCAGGACCTTAAGAACATGAACGGTATTGACATCGATACCGAACTCACCAATGCAATGTCTTACGAGTTGCAGGCTGAGATCGATCGTGAAATGTTGATGCGTATGGTTCAGGTTGCTCTTGATAATGGATCCGGAAATGGTTACTCCATCTGGGCTCCTCAGTCTGCTGACGGTCGCTGGTTAGTTGAACGTAACAGAGACTTCTATCAGCGTTGTATCATTGAAGCAAATAGAATTGCTATTCGTAACAGACGTGGTGCTGCTAACTTCATTGTTGCCACACCTCGTGTTGCTGCAATTATCGAAATGCTTCCTGAATTCCAATGGGTACCCGTTCAAGGTAATGTAAATACACAACCCGTTGGCGTTGCTAAAGTTGGTAATGTTGGTGGTCGTTTTAACGTCTATCGTGATACCCGTACAGAAGCTCAGTACGAAAACAATGCAGGTTATATTTCTCAGCCTGATCAAGGCACTTACACACCGGCCGGTGCTCGTACCACTCGCGTTGAGTATGCATTGCTTGGTTACAAAGGCCCTGAATTCTATGACACTGGTATTATCTACTGTCCGTACATTCCTGTTATGGTACAGAGAACGATTGGTCCTAACGACTTCTCGCCACGTGTTGGCTTGTTAACCCGTTACGGTGTTGTTGACAACATCTTCGGTGCTAACTTGTACTACCACGTTATCATTGTTAAGAATCTTGGAGATGCATTTACTCCAGGTTCTCAAGCTGTATATTTCTAATAAATATTTCAGTTTATTAATCATAGCTCGGTCGAAAGGCCGAGCTTTTTTTATGGGGAACAATAAATATATACATGGCAACAGGATTAAACAACGGAGTTTACAAATCCAGTAATATTACCCCTCCCCCAGGACCTAACTATAGTTTATCAGCATATAATGGTGCTGATCCTATTGTATCTTTAGATACTGCAGGCACAGCTAACGGGAATAATGTTGTTGGAGTTTTATTTGATAATGCATCGACTTATTATACTTTAAGTGCAGTAACCCTTACATCTCCAGATGGAGATGACACTGAAATTAGATCAGCTTTACCTATTGGAGCTACTATATATACAATAGATAACAATGGTTTTACTGTCAAATATACACTTGCAGAAACAACTTCAGCTCCAACATTATCCGGTGCTAACCTTGCTGTAGGTCCAAATCATAGAAGAAAAAGACTTTTAGGGTATATATAACTCGCAATTATATATATATTCGAACCCATCGCGTGCAAAAAAAAGACCCGGCCTAGGCCGGGTCTTACTATGGAACGAACTATTGTCTAGGTTGCTTAGGAAATATAATAAATGAGTTAAACAATGTTTTATTATAAAGATGCTCATGGGAGCATCTTTGTGGATTAATGTCCCAACCGCCTCTTCTAACATATAAACATGTCACTGATAACTCATCGGGAGAGAAAGTATCCCAAAGTCTTTTATAAATACATTCACAAATCTCTTCATGAAAATGACATTCATCTCTAAATGAAACAATATACTTCATTAAACTATTAACTGAAGGTTGTTTTTTGCTTTTTATATGTATGATAATATCACCCCAATCAGGCTGCGACGTTACCCTACAGTTAGATTTCAACAAATTTGAGTAATATGTTTGCTCAATAGATGAATCGAATTCATTTGTTTCTAATAAATCGGGTGATTCTACATATTTTTCAAATTGTAACGTGTCACTCGTCTCATTATCTAAATGAATAACATTTTTAAAGTTTAATGTATCGGTAATTTCGTCTGTTGCAGAAAAGAACGTAACTTGTACGTCTGTATTCAATAACTCAGATAAATCTGCACTAGCTGTCGATTCAAGATTTTTAATAACATCTTTTTTAGTTTTACCTAATTTGGTCATATTAAAACTATTCCAATATAGTTTCATTGACTTAGATTCGACAATAAATTCACTATCACAAGGGTATATAACTTTAACTATACCGGCAATAGGTTTACCAGAATCTGTTAATGCAGACACTTCATAACCGTTCCATACATCATAACCTATGAACGGTAAGTTATCATTTTGAATACCTAAATACGTTCTATTGTTTTGTCTTGGCTCTTTTACTAATAATTTTGCATCATATTGTGATTTATATTGACTTGTTTTACCTAAATGTACGCTAATATTTGAGTTATCTAGTTGTTCCATAATAAAATATCTTTATCAGTTAATTTAACTTTATTAAATTTTAACTTATTGTCTATAATTTTCAATCGTTCATTAATATCGCCTTTTAACCTTACTATTTGACTTAAATCAAACATACCAATATATGATTCAAATAAATTACAGATTATCTCATGATCCCTCTTAGATAATTTTCTATCAGCATCATCTTTATATTCAACAGGCTCACAATAGAATAAGATATCTATATTATCCTTTACATCCATGAATATCTTACTTGCATAACTAAGAATATTACTATGAATTCTTTCTGTATTAGCTAACCATTCTGTATATACAATACCATCTAAAACACACCTATCAGTTATAAAAGTTTTAATATTACTTTTAGTATCAAACTTAACATAATTACTATGATGAATATCCATCACAGCAACCTGAGTTTCATCACTACCCTTTTCATTAATCTGCATACCTTTAGACTTCAAAGCCCTAGTATGAGATTCTACTAAATGATAATTTTTAAAGTAATCAGACCAGTTTACAGCATCAACTAAAGTAGTTTTACCAGAACAACTCGGTCCTGATAAACTTATAAATTTTTTATTTGATTTGTTTTTTCTAAACATCTAATTTCCTGCGGTAAATATCTATGTATATAAGATGTACGTTTAACATCAACTGTTTCTTTTTTTGTATCAATAATAGCATAATTCTGCATATTAGTATCAATATTATATACTCTGTACCCCAAATATTGTATTGCGTCCCACCTTGCTAAAAATGTATGACCATACATTTGATTATAGGTAAAATCTTTGCCTTTTGCAAAAGGTATGTCTTCACTCCAATGTCTTTTCCATAAAAGACTTTCATCTTGTTTATAAAAATATTCTGAATTAGGTATTTCTTTAGTTACTACCTTTTCTAATTGAATGTTAATCGTATCTTCGTAATCTTGTTTAGAAAATTCATCTTCTGATGATCTTACACCGGCGTGAGAAAACAGCCAATTTTCTTCTTCTACTACCCATTCAAAATTTTCCCAATCTTTTTCAGTTAAAATTTTATTAATAGCTTTATACTTTTCATCTGTATATGAACAAGTTATTAAAGATGGTTCATTAAAAATATATTGTAAATCATGATTTCCGATACAAAATTTAAATTTTTCATTATTTAAATATTTTTTAATAAATTTAGCTGTAGCTGCATTAGGTTTTTCATCATCATAATATGTATCAAAATAGTCTCCTAAAAAAACAAATTTATCTACATTACTCTCTTCATTCTTAATGATTTCTTTAGCTACATCAATACGGGTGTGTAAATCTGGTATAACACATATTATCATATTTTTATTTTATGAAATTTCTAGAAAATTCAAGTTTTATATCAGAAACCGTTTATTAAATAATAATGTGGCTTTACCTAAAGTAAATACTAAAGATTTAATAAAGCAAAAATTACCAAAAAACTTGTCTACTACTTTAAAGGTACCGGAACCAGTACCTGAACTTAAAAATATTGAAACATTAAATTCAAAAAATAATATTTTAAAAGTTGAAGAAGGTGGTAGTATAATAGAAAAATCTTTACCTAAAGTGCAACTTGATCAACAAATTCAAGAAAATGTTGATAAAAATACGCCTGGAATGTCCGCTTGTATCAAATCTAAAATAAAAGATATGCTGGGTGTGTTTACTGTACCATATGGTATACCTTCCTTAGATCAATTTAAAGTACCTACTTTGGCTGACCCTCCTGAATTAGATATAAAAAATACGTTTAAAGAATCTTTTAATAATGTAAAAAATACATTTAAAGATACATTTAAAAATATAAAAAATTCATTTAGTCTAAAAAAAGAAAATTCATTAAATCAAATTGAAACAGGGCAGTTATCATTGAAAAAATTTCTCGGTTGTGAAGAAACAGACGTTACATTTACTAAAAAAGATAAAAGAGATATTTTAACTAACCCTGCTGCGGTAACTCAAGTAACCAATACTGAAGTAGAAAAAAGTAAAAAAGCGTTAGCTGATGAATCAAAAACTCTTACCGAACAAAGGGTTGAAAATCAACCTGTTATAACCCCTGCTGAAAAACCTAAACCTAATGAGAATATATCTAAACAAGAAGATGTTGCTACTATTACAGAACCTGAAAAAATACCACCTTTAAATTGGAATTTTTCCAAATATATGGTATTTTCAACTCCAGATTCTTTACCTTTACCAGATACAGCAGGTACTATTGAAGATATAGATGCTACAATTTCTGCTACTGATGGTGAAAAATTTATTGCTGATGCATTAAGAAGAATAGTAGAGGAATCTAAAAGGGATATTAAAGATATAATTGATAATAAAGAAAAAAATCCAATATTAGCTAATCAATTCTATGATATTAAATTATTAGAACAACAGGAAAAAGATTTTAGAAAACTAATACCTGATGGTTACCTTTCTTTATTACTTGATATAAATCAAAAATCATATTCTTTAAATCCTGCAAATGATTTAGGTGAATCAACTATATCTCTTATTATAACCGCAAAATATAAACGTCCTGGATTAAAATTTCCTGTTATTGTGTATATAACAAGTGATATTAATAAAATTTGGTTTGGAAAAGGGTATAAAGGAGCTGATTTAACATTTTATGATTATCTTACTAATAAAAATAGCCCTTTATATAAGTTTATAAAGACTACTTTACAATTTAAAAACGTTTAATGAAAAAATATTACGGAAATTATTTAGGAATGGTTATACAAAATAACGACCCTGAGGGAAGAGGTCGAGTAAAAATTTTTGTACCGCATATTTCCCCCACTGTATATAAAAATTGGAATGAAGTACCTGACGATAAAAAATTTAAATTTTTAGGGGGTAATGTACACAGTCATTTAAATGATATTTACGAAGATTTAAAATTAATTTTACCTTGGAGCATCGGAGCGTCACCTGTTACGGGTGAGATGACTAGCGGTAGATTTAATTCAACTGGGGATTATGCTTCTGTTTCAGACAGTAGTTATTTCGGTTTAAGCGGAATAAAATCAACTTCATTTGATATAGATCAAACTATTCAAACAGGACAACAAAATATTGAGGGTATAGGTGAAAAAGAAGGAAACATTTATGAAAAATATAGATTTAGAGTTAATGATGCGTTTAATGAATCTATTACAAATAACAACAATAACGTTAATTTATTTAGTTATGAATACGCTCCTAGTGTTTATTCTAATAAAGCTAAAGGTGCATTCGCAATTCCGTCCGTTGGTTCGCATGTTTGGGTCTTTTTCCATAATGGGGACCCTTTGTTTCCTGTTTATTTCGCTGCTAGTTACGGTAATCATGATTGGGTAGGAATTTACGGTGGTACAAAAGGTTATGACTACCCTGGTTCATTTGAAAACGCTACATTGTCTGGTAGTAATGTTGATAAACAAGATATAGATTATTATAAAAACAAATATGTAATAAATCAAAAAGGCGGTACTATTGAAATAGTCAATTCCGACTACAGAGAAAGCTTTAAAATTTCAGGATATAATGGTTCATTTAAACAATTTGCATTAAAAACTAACGTTGAATTAGCAACTCATAATGATCAAAAATTAGTATTAGAAGATCAATACGATACTGTAAGAGGGTTTAGAAATAATTATACAGAACGCGATTATGATAAAATTGTAGTAGGGGATTATTACACTAAAATAGGCAATTTTAATTTATCATCTTATGAAGCTTGGCATAATATAGCTTCAAGTATATCTGATATTAAACAACTTTTTGAAATAAAAAGAGCGGAAGCTTATTCTATATCACCTTACTTAAAACTTACTTCAAGTTTACAAGAACAAAAAGGTAAATTTGCAGTATGTCCCGTGTGTCTTAATAGTACGGGAAATGATTATACTGTTTTAAATAATAATAGTGCAAATTATAATAAAAATATTATAATTAAAAAAAATCTAAACCAAATTTCAACTTATGCTCCCGTAAGTTATAAAATTGGAAGTTTAGCTACTATTACAAGCTTACCCCCAACTAGTAGGTGCCCTGTTTGCAATAATACCGGTATAAGTCCTAGTACTATGGACGGTGTGTGGGAAGAAGAGATTAAAAAATCTTATTCAAATTATTCTGAATTGTACAAAAGTCAAATTTTAGAATTAGCAAAATTAGAAGAACAAATGGGGTTAGGTGGAAGCCATATAATTGATATTACTAAAAATAAAATAGAGACTATTGGTTTAGTGATGAACGATTTTGGCAATATTAGAATTGATACTGTTGGTAAAATTTATAATGATGGTGTATTTGTAGATAATTTAGGCGTTTATGAACATAAAAAAGAAAGCCCTTTACTTGAATATGTTCATGTAGATGATTTACCGGGTGGTACTTATACATTAAATGTTGCTAATCGTTATAATGTTCAGGTTGGGGCCGGTGGTTTATCTCTTAAATCATACGGTAGGGTAGACGTATCCGGTTCAATTACAAACATTGGTGGTCAACAAGTAAATATTTCATCAGAAAATGAGGTAAACATTAACGGAGGTGAAAGATTAACACTAGAAGCTAATATTGTTTCAATTAAAAATAAACAAAGTGGTCAAGTATTAATTGATAGTAATTTTGGTGTAAATGGTAACATGGTGGTTAGAGGTGGGTTACATGTTGATGGTGAGTTAAGCGTTAATCACATAACTGCTCCAACAGAGTTTCAAGAAACAGAACAAACTCATTTATATGGACAGTTAGTTCAAGGATTAGTAATTGGTAGGGTAGGTGGGGGTGGTGACGATAACGGTAATGGTGCTGTAGTGTATGCAGTTGCAACTCCTAATACTGTGAATAATTACCCACACTCACATCACTTTAGAAATATTCCCCTCACATTAACTGATACAAATAGTCAAGTGAGGGAAATTGCTAAGGCAAATAATGAAACAGAAATAAACGCTGCTACTGAAGTTAATAATAGAAAGAAAACTTTTAACGAAAATGATCCTAGGTCTTAAGTTCGTTTAAAAACTCTTTCATATATTTTTCTGAATCTTTAAACGTATCATCATAAACATCCAAACCAGGTGACTGGTGAATAATATTAATATCAAGTGTACCGAGTGTTAATCCTGCAAGCTTACAATCAATACAAAACTTAATATCATAATGATGAAAGCCTTTTATGTTTTCATCAAATTTAATCTCTTTCTCAAATAATGTTTTAGGTTTTACTGCAAAATAAACACCATCGAGAATAGCTACTTCTTTAGGTCTGACTCCAAAGACAGTAGGATATGCAAAATCTTTTATTTCATGATGCGGGTGAAAAACTATACCACTATGGGTTTTTCTATCAGTCATTAAATGCCAAAGTATAGGGGTACCAGATTTTATTCTACTACCCCCTGCTACACCCACCACATCATATGTTTGCAAACCTGTAAGGGTTCTATCAACGAAATTATTCGAATCTATTGTTACGTCATCGTGACAGAAAATAATAGTATCATACTTGTCACCCTCAGCATCTAAAATCTCATTATAAACTTGACACAAACCCTTTTTATTATCAGTTTTAATAATAAGATCTATATCTTCTACATGAACTTCAAGACTTTTGAAAAGATGAGTTTCTGTTTCATCTTTTTTAGATGTTGCTGATGCAATTAATACTTTACTATTCATTTATAATTTGTTCTTTTTCTTCTTTTAAGTTAAAATGTTCTTCTATTACTGCAATAATATCGTCGTGTTCTTTTATTCTTTTGAGAATATTTTCAATTTCATCTGATATTTTACTATGCTCGCCAACCCCTACCGCACTATTAAGATAAACTTCTAAATCTCCTAGAGCTTTAAGTCTTTTACCAGTGTGTTCTGCATGAATACCTTTAATGTATTTTCCTGCTGTTGTCATAATATAATATTAAAGGTTAGGCCAAATATATTCAAGATTATCTTGTTCATTTGGCCATATATTTTTATACCAGCTTTCTTCTTTTTGTATAAGCATTGAACGGTGAGATTGATGAATGTCTTCTCTACCTAACCATTCAGGGTACTCTATAGCTTTGTTACTATCATAATGAGCAGCAATCTTTTCAAAACACGTATCTTTATAGCCTCGTTCTTTCCAAGCTATACATACATCCAAACCATACTCAACTAATGCATTTGAGTAATCATACTCAGGTCCCATATACCACATTTTACGGCATGGATGGTTTTTCCAGCCTTTGTATGGTCTATCTTCTTTAGATGCCTTGATAGAGTTAAGAAGTTGTAATACTTCTACTCGTTGTTTACCAAGACGTTTTTGATCAAGTACTTTTGCACTTTCGTAAAAATTTGAATATGGTAAAAAAGTTTGCATTATCTTATTGTATCGGGGTCCCTATCTTCATAAAATTTTATATGTAAATGTGAATTATCTACATCAAATAATTTGTTATAATCAGATTCATAATCGGTAAAAAACTTTCCGTCTGCTAAATAGTATGATATAACCAATTCCGTACCCATACCAGTCTCAAAACAATTATTATTTTCAAAAGTTTCTTTACATATTTTATCCATAAAATAAATAAATTTCAAAAATTGATCTTTAGAATCAAATTGAATAAAAACAACAGGCTCATCCCCTTTATAAATTTTTAATTCATCTTCTGATTTTATATATTTTCTTAAAAAATCTATTTTTTGATCTACACCAAACCATTTTGATATTGGGTGGGCTCCCATATCAAAAAGCATACCTTTAAAATGATTAGATATATTACTTTCATTTACATGATCACACCAAATTGCATCAGTATTAATATGCAATACTTTTAAATAACCTAAATTATTTGCTTCGTAAATACCGAATCTAGTAGCTTGAAGTATTTCAAAAAACCCACCTTCGTGATCATATCTTTTTTTAAAAATTGTAGGGGTATATTTTTTTATATCTACAATTTTTAAATTATCTGATTTAGTTATTTTTTCCGGTAAGTCAGTTACTACAATAAACTGAGTATTAGGTAGTTTTTTTACTAAAGGAATGATATTTACGTTAAATTCATCTACGTAAATATCATGAATAGCAGTGGTTTCTATACAGAAATCTGTCATTACCTCCCTTGTTTTCGATACGGTTTGTGATAATTTTTGCTATTTTTATTTTTGCTCATTTTTTTTGAGTGTTGACCTTTTCGATTTACCAATTTTCCGAATACTACTTTTCTTTCTTTTTTGTTCATAAATTATTCCCAGTTGATATCGTCATAATTTTGCGAATAAACAGATATGTTGTGTCTAGGCTTGTCACCCTTACCGGCATTTCGATTTTCTGACTGCATA
>Ga0208161_1001260_pt1 | contig 13588 bp, 10 predicted proteins | sample CB_VirMetaG_3_FD_184538 | JGI IMG/M metagenome (GOLD analysis project Ga0208161, IMG submission 184538) | Freshwater to marine saline gradient viral communities from Chesapeake Bay - CB_1508_1S Viral MetaG (SPAdes) (version 4) | ecosystem: Environmental > Aquatic > Marine > Coastal | place: USA...
ATATGGCAAATCCAATCAAGGTTGTTAAGGCAATAGGCCGTGCCGTTGGTGGTATTACTGGTAAGGGTGCTAAACAAGTAAACCCTGTGTATAGAAATATTAATTCAAGTGTAAAAGTTGTTCCAAACAAAACTGCACCTAAAACTGGTCTTGAAAATCGTGGCGCTAAATTAACTAAATCTCAAAAATCAGAACGTGCTAGTGAACTTTATTTTGATAAAGCAGAAAAAAGGTGGGAAGGCGAATATATGACTAGAATGACTGGTCTAAGAGGACCTAAAGGTGTAACTTCTCAAGCAACTCGTGGTCAAGGTAAAAAATCATTACGTAAAGATTCAGCAATTAAAAAAGAAGCAAAGTCAGTAATTAAAATTAATAGCGCATTACCTAAAAGACGGGGCAAATAAATGGCTAAGTCTAAGAAAATGAATCTTGGTCCTACTAAGAAAACTTCACCAATTATAAAACGCAATATTAAATCTGGTTTAAAAGAAGATTTAAGTTATATGAAAACAGGAGCCAAAATGGCTGGAGATATTCTTATTCCTAAGAGTGCATCAGATTTAGCATGGATAGCAGCAGGAGGAAAAGCATTTAGTTTAGGTGCTCGTGCAGTAGGTGGTATTGCTAAAAAGGGTGCAAGGTTTGTAGGTAAGACTTACAGAAACATGGGTAGATAATGGCCGTTGCTAAAATTGTTAGTATCATTGCTAAGAAGCGTGCCGCTGATATTGCTAAGAAAAAAATAGCAAAGGTATCTGCTAAAGAAGCCAGAGAAGTTGCTCGTGAAGCACGTAGACCTATTGGTAGCACAAATCGTTCTCGCCGTGTTGGCGGAGGCTTTGAAGTTGAAAATACCTTAACGGCTTTTAAACGTTCTGGTGGAACTATTCCAACTAGACCAACTAAAGTTCCTAAAGACCTTACTGTTAAAAAAATTACACCACCACCTGGCAAGCGTAGTATTTATCAAGAAAGAATTAAAAAAGCGGTTAGGGAAGGAACTGGCGTTCCTGCAAATAAACCTAAAAAATATACTGGACCAATTAATAAACCTACTCCTCAGAATCGTCCATCAGGTTTAAAATTTACTTCAAAAATTGAAGAACGTGAGCCACGGCCAAAACCTTTATCAAAGTTAGAAACTAATATTCTACGTGAAGTAGGTAAGCGTGATTATAATAAAGGTGGAGTAAATCCACTTGCTTTTAAAGTGCAACAACAAGAAGCAGACCGTAGGGTTATTAAAGCCTTGCGAGAAATTAAAGTAGCAGAAAAAAAAGTAAAACGAGTAGAAAAAAGAAATAGGAGAGGTAGATAATGCCTAATCCTAAAAAAGTAATTAAGGTTATTAAGACTGCTAAAAAGGCTGCAAAGAAAAAAGAAACACCTAAACAAAAAACTTACAAAATTCGTGGTGCCCTCGCTAAAAGAGATAGAGAGTTAGAGGCAGGTGACGGTGGAGGTAAAGCATCTCCTGAGTTTATTGCTAAGTTAAGAAGACAAACGTTTCCTCATTTATACGAATAAGGGTAGGTAGATAATTGTTAAGTATTGAGCAAATTTCAGCGAGAGTTGATTCTCTTAAACACCGTGCTGCTGACCGTGATTCTAGAGCACAGGATGTACTTGCTGTCCGTAAAGGCAAAATTGCATCTGTATATCCAGAGTTTTTTCCAGAGGGTGTAGACGCAAACGTAGTTGCTAACTTTATTGACATTGTTGCTCGTGACTTGTCAGAGGTTATGGCACCACTACCTGCAGTCAATTGTTCTGCTGCTAATCAAGTTAGTGACCGTGCTCGTTCTTTTGCTGACAAGCGCACTCGTATTGCTTCTAACTATTTTGCTAATTCAGATTTACAAGTACAGATGTACACAGGTGCAGACCACTACATCACATTCGGTTTCGTCCCATTCATAATTGAATTAGACGAAGAGGCAGGGCTGCCGCGTATCAGAGTAGAAAGTCCAATAGGGGCTTACCCAGAGTTTGACCGCTACGGACGCTGCATTGCCTTCGCTAAAAGATATGAACTATCAATTGCTGAGTTGGTATCCCAATTCCCAGAGTACGAAATGGAACTTCTGGGTAGAGAAGGATATCGACAAGACTTAAATGCAAGAGTTGACTTTGTTCGTTATTACGATAAAGACCAATCTTTAATTTATGTTCCTAACCGTAATAATCTAGTCCTTTCACAAGCGGTTAATCCACTTGGAAAGATGATGGTTGTTGTTGCTAGACGACCAAGCGTTGATGGTGAAATGCGTGGACAATTTGATGATGTCCTAGGTATCCAACTGCTTCGTAATAGGTTCGCATTACTTGCGATGGAAGCAGCAGAGAAATCTGTTCAATCACCAATTGTTGTTCCGCAAGATGTTCAAGAAATGGAATTTGGTGGCGATGCTGTTATTCGCACTACCAATCCAGCAGGTGTACGCCGTGTAGAACTACCTATACCTGGTGGTGCATTTACTGAACAAACATTACTACAACAAGAGTTAAGAACTGGAACTCGTTATCCAGAGTCACGTACTGGTAATCTTGATGCAAGCATCATTACTGGTCAAGGCGTTCAAGCCCTTATGGGTGGATTTGATACACAAGTTAAATCTGCTCAGGCTATCTTTGCCTCAGTACTTAAGGATGTTATATCAATTTGCTTTGAAGTAGATGAAGTATTCTTTGACTTTGAAAAGACAGTTCGTGGTGTAGATGCTGGTTCTCCTTACAGCATTGATTACAAACCATCAAAGGATATTAAGAAAGATTACTCAGCCGATGTCCGCTATGGTATGCTTGCTGGTCTTAATCCAGCGCAGGGACTTATCTTCATGCTACAGGCATTAGGCGCTAAGATTATTTCTAAAGATATGGTTATGCGTGAACTACCATTTGGTATTAACGTAACTCAAGAGCAAGAGAAGATTGAGATTGAAGAAATGCGTAACTCATTACTGGGTGCGCTAGGGGCATATACTCAAGCAATACCTCAAATGGCTACACAGGGAATGGACCCATCTGATATCATTATGAAAATTTCAGATGTAATCAAAGCCCGTCAAAAGGGAGTAGCACTTGAGGATGCAGTTGAAGAAATCTTCAAGCCTGAAGAATTACCTCCTGCTGGCGCTCCTCAGGTTGAGCAAATGTCCCCTGCTCCCGTTGCTCCAGTAGGAGGCATCTCATCACCAGAGCAAGGTGGAGGACTACAAAGTCTTCTATCTAGTTTAACCTCTGGTGGACAGGCTAGTGCAAGTGCAAGGACAGTTGTAAGAAGATAAGTTAGAAGGGGACAATGACTGCAATAGTTGGAATACAAGGTAAAGGCTGGGCTGTTTTAGGTGCAGATACTACAACTTCATATCAAGATAGACCATATGTAGCCAAGGGATGCGACAAGATAGTTAAGATTGGTGAGTATCTAATTGCAGTTGCAGGTGATGCAATTGTAGGAGATATTCTTAATAACCTATGGCAACCACCTAAAGTAATTAAAACGCAAGACCCAGATAGATTTATGATGATTAGAGTATTACCATCTATGAAGCAAACCATAATAGATGGTGGATACGACCCAACACCTAAAACAAAGAACGATGATGATTCTGGTTGGGATGCATTAGTTTGTTTTAATGGAAGGATATATCAAGTTAGTGATGACTATGGATATATGCGAGATGACAAAGGTTTATACGCAATAGGTTCTGGTGGAACCTTAGCGCTTGGTGCATTAGCAGCAATGGAGTTAGAAACTAAGACCCATGCTAAGGCATCAGGGGCAGCAAAGAAAGCAATCAATATAGCAATTCAATACAATGTGTGGTGCGGTGGTACTGCAAATGTTAAAACACAATTTACTAAGTAGGAGGAAGTGTGGCACAACAAGGTGGATATAGAAAGCCGACTAACCCAGCCCCAATATCAGGTCCTGGCTCTCTTAGTCAACGCACTGATGGGGGACCAACACAACCTGCAACTTACATCCCAGGATTACCATACGGACAAGGACAAGAAACCTACAGCAATCAAGTAGCAGCACCTATGGCTGGCAATCCAATTCCACAAATAAAAATGCCAACACCATTAATAGCGCCTACTGCACGTCCTAACGAACCTATTACTACTGGAGTTAATATAGGAGATGGACCTGGTTCAGAAGTAAAGCCAGCACTACCTAATCCTTCATACACAATTCAAGATGTAATTAGAAATTTAATCCCATACGACCCATCTGGTGATGCTGAATTAATATATAGAAGTTTACTTGACGAAGGGTACTAATGGCATATCGTCTTAACCCAATAGTAGCCAAGGCTAGTCCAAACCTTTATGCTGCTGCTAAAGCCGCAAATATTCCTATGGAACAAGGAACCCAACTAGAGCAATTTGGTTGGACTGTTGATAAAAACAAAAAACTAAATCAACTACCTATTGATGTTGCCCGTAAAGAATTTAATGATTTAGACCCTAGTGCTCAAGAAAAACTAAAGTTTTTATTTCCAGAATCAGATTATCAGTTACCAGAGCCAGGTGCTAGCAACTATGTTACTGGTGCATTAAAAACTGGATTTACAGTTCTTAAGAGTCCGTTAGTTTTATTGTTTAAGGCAGCAGGTGTTTTTAATAGAGCAATTAATACACCATACCTGTTAGCCCGTCAGGCTGCACAAGGCGAAGGTTTATTTACTAAAGAGTCATTTAGTGATGCTTGGGATGGCCGTAGAGTTTATGACCAAGGAGCATTAACAAATGCTATGGATTACTTTGGTGTTGAAAAAGTAGAGATAGCAAAAGGTTTAATTGCTGGTAAAAAGCCAGGAGAAATTATTGCTGCTAGTGGTGCAATAAATCCAAAACTACTAGAAGCCCTAGAAGAAGCCTACAATAATCCAGAAGCATTCCAACAAGTAATGGATGGCGTTAAGAATGCACAGGTATCTCCAGGTAGAGATATTAGCCGTGCTACTGGCATAAAAGGTATTTCTGGTCCTATAGATTTTATATATCAAATTGCAGTTGACCCATTAACTTGGGTTACTGGCGGAGCCACTGCTGCTCTTAAAGCCAGAGTATTTGGTTTACAAAATCAAACTGGTACTCAGATGCGTAAGACTATTGAACAGTTTGGTGTTGCTGGAGTAAGAGATATATTCCGTGATAACAAAGATGTAGTTAAGTTATGGGACGACCAACTAGGTCCTGCAATTAAAAAACTTAATGATGAAACAGATGAGATTGCTAAAATTGGAATACGTAATGATATTAAAAGACGTTTTCCTGGGTACAACAATGATGAGGCTATTGACTTCTTAGAAAGAAACAACGTTGTCAACGCTAGCCGTGCTCAGACAGTTTTTACAAATGTTGATAATCTATCTATGTTTATGGCTGGTAGAGTTGAGGGTACTCAGTTCTTCCGTAATGGTATAGCAACTGCAAGAAACCAGCGTAGATTAACTTATGGTGCACAAAAGGCCTTAAGTAACTTTTTAAATCCTAAATCTGGTACAACTAAAGAGGTTGCTAAATCAGTTGAGGAAATATCAAAAGCACTTGTTAAGGCAGGTTCAACCCGTGAGGCTGAATTAATAGGTCCAGAAATATTAGACTTTACAAAATTTACCCGCAAAACCCTTAAAGAAAAAGTTTCTCTTCTTTTAGCACGTACTCCACAAAATAAAGAGATTAAACTTAATGTTACTGATAGAAACCAATCTATCAAGAGTGCAGATATCTTCAGAGATACAGCACGTCAAGTATTACCTAAAGATTTATCAGAGGCTTTAACTGTTAAGTTTATTAACTCTGATGCAAATGACCAAGTTGCTATGCTTCGTAGCCTTGATGTTGCAATTATGCAACGTTTAGGTATAGAAGGCATAGAAAAGGGTAGAGATTATATAAGAAAAACTCTTGAAGAGAAGTATGGTTCTTCAGTTGGTGTAGCAGTTACTGAAAAACTAGGTGTTCCTGTAGGTTTTGATAATGTTTTATCTAAGTCTGGTATTAAACAAAATGGTGATGTATTAGAATTTGATTCACAAGGTATTATTCACCCATTCCAAGAGCGTGGTGCAATATCTACTCTTGATTATCAACAGTTAGCACAACTTTCTTACGAAGCAAATAGAGGAAAGATAGTTTCTGCTATGTTTGGTGGCGCTACTCAAAGCGCCCAAGCAACTGCACTTGTTAATTTCTGGTCTGTCTTTACACTTTTCCCACGTTTAGGTATACGAAGCAGTATTGATGAAGGTTTTATTTACTATCTGACAGCACCTGCTAAGGATTTATTCCAATACTTAGACCGTAAAGGTCATAGAATGGGTAGAATTGCTGCCGCATACTCTGGTTCTAAGAGTGGTGAGCAGTTAAGAGTCAAGATTGCTAGAGCATTGGGTAGAAAAACCCCTGCTGATATGTATGATAAAGATGCAAGGCTAGCAATAATCAGAGATTATGCTGAAAAAATTGGCAAAGAGCCAGAGGATTTAACATCCTTTGAGCGTAAGTTTGCTCAGGCTGAGCACATTACTCAAGCAATGAATAAAAAAGGTTTATTGGGTAAACTAGATGAGACTGAAGCACAGTTTTTAATTCAAGCATTAACTTTAAACTCACAATATCTAACTGCAGGTACTAGGTCTATTGCTGCAGGAGCAAGCCTTGTTGGCCGTCAGTCAACTGAAGTAACTGAACAGTTAGTTGATATGAGTAATCTCGATGTAGCCTATGGTCTTTTCCCAGAGATAGCCCAAGGCAAAAAGGGCCAAAGAGTAGATACAGAAAAGTTGGCTTCACTTCAAGCCCTTGCTGGTCGTGGTGTTTCCTTAGTTCACTTTGAAAACTTTATCCAACGTTTTTCTGGCAATACTAGAAAAATTAAAGGTATTGGCGAAAACTATAAATTTAATCCAGTTGCTGCATTTGTATTAAGTAAAGGTCTAAGAACAGAACGTGACTTTGCTGGTGCTAAAACTTACCTATTAGAAAATGTAGGTCTAAGAAAGAATACAGACTTACTAGGTAGATTTGATGAGGACGTAATACCTACATTAGGTGTAAAAATTACACACTCAGTCAGAGACCCAGAAGCATTAAAAGACTTTTTAAATATGACAGCCCATACTAGTGCTTTGCGTTTGCAAGGACTAGATGATATGGAAATTGCTGAAGTCTTAATTGACCGTGTTTTATTAGATATGCGTCAGACTTTCCATGGTAGTGCACAAGGATTTAACGAAGCATTATTCAATAGGTTAAAATCTGGATATGATGATTTAGTAAGAGAAGAACTAGATACTGGAAACACAATATCTAATAAGGCTCAAAAGGCAGCACAAAAAATAACCTTTGAAGAGTTTGAAGAATTAACTAAAGGCTATCAACCTAAAGGTAAATTGTTTACTACTATTGAAGCCCCAGGTATTTCCGATATGGAAACTGCTTATGCAAAACTAGGCAATGGCATGATGGAATTAATGGATAATCAAGTAACAGGTATCCTACGTCAGCCAGTGGTAATGATTAAGTATCTAGATATCCGTAAAAAATATAATGTTTTAGAGAAACAAATGGCTACAAAACTCTATCTAAATAAACTAAAAGAGTATCAAGATGAGGGTAAAGTTATTGGTGATAAGGTTAAATCAGCCATCCTAGAAGATACAGCCCAGCATGCTCAGAAACTTGTAACAGAAATATCTGTTCAAGAAGCAGCAGATTCTGTATTAAAGTTTGTTGATAACCCTAATGTTAGAACTAACTTTGCTGTATCAGTGCGTAATACTGGTCGCTACTACCGTGCTACTGAAGATTTCTGGCGCAGAATTTATCGCCTAAAGGATATAGCACCTAGAGTGGTATACCGTATGCGGTTAATGCATCTTGGTTTAGATGCTGCTGGTGGCGTATATAAAGATAATAATGGCGAACCATATATCATTATGCCAACAGACAACGTTATATTTGGCGTTGTAGATGCTACAGTTCGTGCCTTAGGACCAGGTGAACAGAGTTTTAAACAGCCAAAGTTTAATGAGTTTACATTTAAACTAACCCTGTCTAACCCTTCATTCAGCCCTGATGCTGGTATGCCTACGCTATCTGGACCTATTGGCGCACTTAGCGTGCTAACTATGAAGTCTTTACTAGGCAAAGTACCTCCAACAAAGGAGTTATCAGAAGAATTAGATAACTACGCCTTGGGTGATATAGGCGATGGTATGAATGTAATACGTGCTTTAGTACCTTCATCATTACAAAAACTATATTCAATAGTACCTAAGGATGAAAGGGATAGGCAAGAATCAACTGCTGCAATGCAGGCTATTGCCTACAATCAAGCCTTTAATACTGATGAACAGATGGCTAAGTACTTAGACCCTAATGCATCAGCAGAGGATAAGTATAACTACCTAAAGCAAATTAGAATATCTGCTCATAACGTAGTTGTAATGCGTAACATTATTGGTTTATTCTCACCAATTGCACCTTCAATTCAAGAGAGTATTAGCGTTCCAGATTACCTAAAAGAGGTAGGCATAACAGGACTACGTCCAGAGTTTTATGACCTAGTAAATGCAGTAACTCAGAAATATAAGGGTGATGTTCAAGACCCATATGAGTTAGCAGTTGCTACATTCGTAGGTAAGAATCCAGGTAAGTTAATCTACACAGTTGCTCGTAACGAGAAGACTACTAATGTAGTTATTCAAAAGACTAAGGCTGTTAAGTCTTGGGCTATACAAAATGAAACTAATGTTAAGAAGTATGGTGAAGCAGCCTGGATATTTGCACCACATGTAGGAGAGTTTGATGCCCCTACCTATGCCTATCTAGAGGCAGCAGGACTGCTTGAAAACAAATCTTTGGATAGATACTACCAAGATGTATTAGTAGCAAAAGATAAACAAGCCTACTACGATATTGCTAAAGAAGAAAAAGAGTTCTTAAAGTCAACACCTAGCATCAGTGCTCGTAGAGCAAAGATTGCTGATGCAACAAGACGGCGTTCTTTACTTAAGACTGCTAATCCATTACTAGAGGCAGCCCTTGTGGCTGGTGGTAATGAGGTAGCAACAGAACTAAATATGTTGTCTAATCTTGAAGAGATGATTAAAGACTCAAATATCAAGATGCCAGTTGGAACACGTCAAAGACTAGCAATGGTTACATCAAGAATTCGTCAGTTTGTTTCTTTGGCTAATGATGCTTCAATCCGTCAAGCAGATAACTTTGCTGATATTAAAAGAAATTTCAGAGATGAAGTAGAGAACTTGATTGCAAGTTTAAGTGTTGGAGATGCTATCCTAACAGAGGCAAGCAGAGCAATATTTAAATCAATTCTTGGTTACTATTCCCGTGATACTTATACCGCTAAAGCATATAAAGGATACTAATGGCTCAATTAACAGAACGTGAATTAAGAGATAAACGTAGAGGTCTTGAAGCATTAAACTCCCGTGATGCTAGTGATATGGACCTTCAGCGCCGAGCAATGCGTACCTGGAGAGACGATGATAGACCAAGTGCCGTTGAAAGATATAATGCAGCCAAGGCTAAATTAGATAAATTAGATAAACAAATTCAAACTCGTATTGATGAAATTGAATCAATTGAAGAACAGTTAAATCAAATAAGTACTTCTAAACAATCAGATAAAGACACTAAAGATATTGCTGATTTAAACAAGCGATTACAATTTGCTATAGATACTAAAGATACAACTAAACAAACAGCGCTAGAAGCACAAATAAAAACCATAGAGGATAGACAAAAACTATCTGCAACTGGTGGTACTGCCACTGGTGCTGAGCAATATGAAGGAGATAATGACTTTGTAAGAGATGTTAATGCTAAAGGTCTGTCAGTAACAACTGACCCTAATAATGGTAATAGTTGGGTCACTGGTACTGAGGGTGATAGTCAAGTCCAACAGTATATTTACATAAGTGAAGAAAGTAGACCTACCGAAATAGTGGGTGGTAAGTTAAGAAGAGGTGGCAGTCTATCTAAACCTTATACCCCATCTACTTCAGACTTTGATGCAATAAGAAAAAGAATTATAGAAGAGGCTATTAGTTCTCCTCGTGGTCTTAAAGGTTTATTTGATGACCTAAGAGGTGCTGGTCTTAGAATACCTAATAATGATTACAATAAACTAGATACTACTAGTGTTAGTTTTGGCCAAGCCCTATCTTCTGCTTTGCAGAGGCATACTAAGGCAATGGTAAATGATTTAGAAATTAATAAAAATACTAATCCAAAATCATTCTTTCAATATCTGCGAGAAGACTTAAAAGATTCTGGCATTAATAACCCAGAAGTAGACTATAACGAATATGTTACAAAAAGAGATGAAGCGGATTCTGACTTAAATAGATTTTTTATGGACTATTTAGGTAGAGGTGCTACAGACGAAGAGTTAAATAAATACTATAAAGAACTAAGAGCATTAGAAAAGAAAAACGCTCAAATTACTACTAGCAAACCAACAGATTCTGGTGGTACTTCAACAGTAACTACTGGTGAGTATCGATTAGATACTGAAGATATATTACAACTGCAACGTAAGATTGCTGGAAAAGCACTTAATGGTTCTGATATTGATACAATACTTAAGGGTGGTGCAGGTGCTGCTCAGGCAGTTAATAATACATTAGCCTACGCTAAGAAGTATGGAGTAGCATTAAACAATAAGGATGCTTTGAAATATGTATCTAATTCATTAAAGAATAATGAGAAAGATACTAAAACAATTCAGGCAAAAATACTTGCAGTATCTAAGGCTACCTATTCTAACCTAGCAGATGTTCTATCTGAAGATGTTGACCTTGACGACTTATCTGCTAATTATAAATATGCAATGCGTCAGATTCTAGAAATACCTGAATCACAAATTGACACAATGAATCCAACAATTCAAATGGCGCTTAAGAACAATGGAAACAAAGGAGCAATGAACTTGACTGAATTTGAACGTGCTCTTAAAAAAGACCCACGTTGGGGTAATACTTCAAATGCTCTAGAAACTGCTGCTGGATATGCCAACAGTATTCTTAGAAACTTTGGATTGATAGCATAATGGCAACTAAAAAATCTACTCCTACTTCAACTTTTACTTACGGCGCTGGTAATCCAAAAGGTGCACCTACTGTAGCCAAAGCACCTGCTAAAAAATCTTCAGGTGCTTTACCTAAGGGTGGCGGTAAAGCAGCAACTGGAAGTAAATTAGTTCAACCTGCAACAAAGGGTGGTGGCACTTCATCTTTTGATAAGCAATTTGCTGCAGGTATGAAACAAATAAAGGCTGATAAGAAAGAACTTCAACAATTATTAGACCAATATAATAAAGGTCTTTTTGGTGGCGGAGAAAATACTGGTGGCAAAGATGAGGGTGGCAAAGATGAGGGTGGAGAAGACCCTGCTCTAGCCTATGCCAAGATGCAAGATGAGAAGGCAAGACGAAATGCTTTTGCTCTCCTTAAAGATGTATTTACCCAGTATGGTTTAAGTGAATTAGCCAGTACAATAGAGACTTTAATGAAGGAAGGTTATGAAGCAGAAGAGGCAACTCTTGCTTTGAAGACTGACCCAAGATATAACAAGGCTTATATTACAAGATTTAAAGGAAATGAATTAAGACGTGCTGCTGGATTAAATGTATTAAGTGAGGCTGAATATCTAACATTAGAAGATGATTACACAACAACTCTTAAATCATATGGTCTTGAAAATTATTTTGGTATAGATAAAACTACTAAACAATCAGCCATAGCAGATGTTATTGGTGCTGATGTATCTGCTCTTGAATTTACTGAAAGAGTATCTACTGCTGTAGATAGAGTTAAGATGGCTGACCCTGCTACTAAAAGTGCATTCCAACAATTCTACGGAATTGGTGAAACAGACCTTGTTCAGTATTTCTTAGACCCTAAGAAGGCTTTAGTAAACCTTAAAGAGAAAGCAACTGCTGCTGAAATAGGTGGTGCTGCAATAGGTCAAGGATTACCTGCTACTACTACCTCTGCTGAAGATTTGGCTAGATTCGGTATTAGTAGACAACAAGCACAGGCTGGTTATGCAACCATTGCTGAAGAATTACCTACTGCTACTAAGTTAGGTGAGATTTATAAGCAAGAAGGAATTACCTATAATCAAGCAGAAGCAGAGCAAGCAACCTTTAAAGGACTAGCATCTGCTAAGCGTAAGAAAGAACAATTGAAGGCTCGTGAAGAAGCAGCCTTCCAAGGTTCATCAGGTGTAGCACCTGCTGGATTAAAGACTACATACCTGCGTCAATCAAGTTCAGCAGGTTATTTCTAAATAGATTCCCTACACGGACCTACCAGCCCCGTGAGGTGTATAAGTCTGGGAGTAGAAGCCAGCCAGTTTCCCCGAACTGAACTGTGGTCTGCGAACTAATCAACGAATAGAAAGGGTGGTTGCTATGAGCAACAATTACTGGGAAGACGAAGACGAAGACCAAGATAACGATACACCTCTGCAAGGTGATGACTTAGTTAAGAAACTAAGAAAAGCCAAACGTGCAGATGAGAAGCGTATCAAGGAACTTACTGAGCAACTTGAGGGTTTAACCAAGGTGCAGCGTGAGAGAGTCGTCAAGGAAGTCCTAGAAAAAAAGGGTGTAAACCTTAAAGCAGCAAGACTAGTACTAAAAGACTTAGATGATGTTAATGAGGAGACAGTTTCACACTGGCTCGATGATAACGCAGATTTGTTTGGAATCAATGTTCCTGCTGAGTCTAATGTAGATAACGTTTCTCTTGCGGCATTACGCCAGCAAGATATCGTTACTCAAGGTGCAGTTACACCAGACCGTGAACAAGACTTTAATTCTAAGATTGACAATGCTCAATCTGCTGATGAGTTAATTACACTTATTCGCTCACAACAATAATACTCATAGTCACTTGGAGGTGACAAATGGCTAATTCATATGTATCAACAGGTTCTTCCTCTCTAGGAGGTACCGCTGGTGCTGCTGGTCTAGTCCAGAAGGCGTATGACCGTCTTCTTGAGTTTGCTCTCCGTTCTGAACCACTAATTCGTTCAGTCGCAGACAAGCGTCCAGCACGCCAAGCAATTCCAGGTTCAACAGTTGTTCTACAACGCTATGTTGACCTAGCCGCTGCAACTACCGCTCTGACAGAAACAACTGACCCAGATGCAGTAGCGATGTCAACACCAACATCAGTAACCATTACTCTTAACGAGTACGGTAACTCAGTGTTGGTAACACGTGCATTAGAGTTATTCTCTCTTGCAGATGTTGACCCTGCAATCGCAAACATTATCGCTTACAACCTAGCAGATTCTATTGACTCCGTAGCAATGACAACATTGCGTGGCGGTTCAAACGTAATCTACAGTGGAGACGCTACAGCAACAAATGAAATCGTTGCTGCTGATACTCTAAGTTCTGCTAACCTTCGTAAGGCTGTTGCTAAGTTACGTGCTAACAAGGCTAATGGTCGCAAGGGTTCACTATACTGGGCTGGATTACACCCAGAGGTATCCCACGACCTACGTGCTGAGACAGGTTCAGCAGGATGGT
>Ga0208161_1001266_pt1 | contig 13545 bp, 6 predicted proteins | sample CB_VirMetaG_3_FD_184538 | JGI IMG/M metagenome (GOLD analysis project Ga0208161, IMG submission 184538) | Freshwater to marine saline gradient viral communities from Chesapeake Bay - CB_1508_1S Viral MetaG (SPAdes) (version 4) | ecosystem: Environmental > Aquatic > Marine > Coastal | place: USA...
AATCCAGCGTTGCCTGTTCCAGGAATACCTGCTGCTAAAGCCCAGTCTTCACCGCTTGTTCCCGTGTTGGCAATACGGACAGAGCAAGTTGACGCACCACTGCCGGAAATGTGAAGTAAAGACTGAGGGCTACTCGTCCCCACACCCAGCTTCCCGTCCGATGTGATGCGGGCTTTCTCGCTAGTAACTTGTGCGTTGGTTGTGGCAAAAGCCATGTAGCTATTTTTGTTAGAAGCAATCTGCCAAATACTTTCTTTACCTATGCCAATATATCCAGCAGAACTATATGAATCAGGTGTAGGGTAGTCACCAAAGTTCCACTCGATCCTTTGCTCAATCGACGCTGTTAGATTGTCATGCTCCCAAAAAAGGCCAAGGGCATCATGCGTGCCACTATCTGTTGTCTTAATAGAAAGCCTTGCGGCAAGTCCTCCAATGTTTCCTTCGGATAGAGTAGTGCCAACCCCAACATTCCCACTCGCATCAACAAACAACCGCCCAGTGCCACCTGTGCTAACAGCAATACCATTAGGAGTGTAGTTATATAGACCAGTATCAAGGTCTGCTGCAAAACTAATAGACGGTGTGCCTTGACTACCAGGACCAGCAGCACTTACTACACCAGCTGGTCCCTGTGGTCCATCACTAGTATCTAATTTACCAGTAAATGGATTTAGTTTATATGTCATAATTATACCTTGGTAATGGTTTCAAGTTTGTTATTGGAATCATATCCAAGAGTCATGACGGCAACCGTCGTTCCACTGGCTCCACCTTGTTTATATGTAATTGTTTCGATTTCGCCAACTCCGTTACCAGCTGCAACATAAGTCAAAGAGGCGTAATCGTGTTGCGGGATATAAAGACCCGCGATGTCTTGTACTAGCATGATTAAGTAAGTCCAAAAAGGTTTTTAAGTTCAGCTACGGTAAGACCAGCAGCTTCTAGCTTTTGCTCTGTGGTAAGCACTGGAGCGGGTTCGGGTTCGGGTGCAGGTTCTGGCGTGTTGCCTTCGGCTAGCCATTCAAGGTATTCTTGGTAGTCGGTGTTAGCGGGGGCGGGTGGGATGAAGGCGTTGTCAGAAAGGCGGATGATAGTGTCGCCTTGAGTGAGTTGGTAGGTCATAGGTTACAGCTCGGCGGATGCAGAATATACGGCGGAAGCGATGCCAGCCCCGCCTGATGTATTAGAGGCAGAAAAGTCTATGTAATCCTTTGTCACGGTATCTACACTTATGGCCGTGCAACTTCCAACGAGAGAAAGGCTGAGCTGCGTTAATGTTGGCGCGTCTCGCGTTGTTACAGGTAGTTGAACAGCAGAGTACAGGGAAACCCCTAAAGAGGTTACGCCGCCCATTTGGATTCTAATCGTATTTTGGTAATACCTCTGACACAAAGCCAGCTCATCGCCGTAGCTTCTGCGTTCAAACGGTGTGGCGATGGTTCCGGGTTCTAGTTGGACTCCGGTGATGTAGAAGTCATTAGCCGTGCTATCCATCACGTTAACTTGATTGGCGGTAGCGATGAAGTTACCTGTTTGCCAAGCATCGGCGGTGGTTTGGAATGTCGTACCACTGGCAAGAGTAAAGCAGACATCTAATCCAGTGCCGTTAGTCCAGTCCCAATTTCCTGCGGTAATTAAGCCGCCACTGACGGTAAGAGTTTTATATTCCCAGGTATTGGCAGTTGAAACTGTATATTCCTTAACGTAGCTTCTATCTATTGGCCCTGCGTTTCTAAAACTAACGCAATGTGTACCAGTCTTCGGACTCTTAACCCAAAATGACAGTGTAAACGTTGTGCCAATTAAATCACGAACGTTGTAACCCTCAATTCTCTCAACAATGTGTACGTAATCACCAGCTGCAATAGATGTATCAGCAGTCGTTACATCTACTTTCAGCGAGGATTGAAACGTGTTATTTGGTACATCAGTGTCCTGCGATACTGTGCAGACCATTGTCCCAGCATGCCCCCAAAGCCACCGATCAAGGCTGTAAGCACCAGCGGCAATCGCCGCAAAGCTTGTGCCTCGTTGCGCAATCCGCATATCACCGTTGATGATGCGGTTCCTAGAGCCAGCAAGCTGACCGCCGTTAATACTGTTAACAATAAGATTATTACCAATATGGACATCACCTGACGAGTCAACAATAAGACTGTCAACAGGAGCACTACCGTTAAAGCTAATAGCTGGATTAAGGAATATATTACTGGAACTACCTTTAATCTTTACAGAACCAATTGAATCAATTACCAACCTAGAATTTGAGTTTGTAATTATTGCTAAATTATCCAATGCATGGTAGTAGGTAATCCCACCTTTATTTTCACTATCTGTATCACCAAAATAAATGGTACCAGCGGCAGTAGTACTGCTAATAATTGAAATACCAGTATTACCTGGATCCTTGATTACTAAATTGTTAGCATAAAGGCTATAGCTTGACGGATCGCTTTCATTTAAGCCTACATTACCGTCAGAACTGATGAACAGTACTCCAGTATTGTTTGTCGCCAAGGCTACGTTATTTGCACTAGGTAGATAAAGACCGTTAGTTGGGGCAGTGTTACTAGTTGGAATAAAACTAGCTGCGGTATTATTCCCAGTTGTTACAGTATTTTGTGCTCCAAAATTAGGGCTAATCTTAGTACCAGCAATAGCAGCACTAGCATTTACATCATCATCAACAATAGTGCCATCAGCAATCTTTGCAGAAGTTACTGAATTATTCTGTAGTGAAGCTGTAGAAATAGCATTATCACCAATACCACCTGTTGTAATGCTAATTAGTTCATTTTCGTTCTCCTGCATAATATACAGGATCTGATCAAAGTTATCATTCAAATCCTGCGCTCGAATGGCGGAACCAGCAAAGAACGTAGCAGGTGTTGAATCAGGTTGGGTAGACCGATAAATACGGACTCTTACAGGATAATTATTGGTTGAAGTAATTCTAACACCACCGGGGGTTCCCGCTACCTCATCCGGAGCAATCTGATAAACAGTATCTGCATTAACAGCACTAAATATAATTTGAGTAGGATTTGAAGGATTAATAGTAAAAGCTGCTGTGTCATCTGTGGAAATAACTTGACTTCCTACAGGTTGTGATGCATCAAACTCTTGTAATTCTGCACGAACATCTTCAGTTTTAAGATATGGAAATGAAAAGGAGTATGTATTCCCACCATCTCCAAGTACAATATTTTCAGTTGTAGCCATAATTGGTTATTTACGAATAGAAGTGGTGGATTCAAAAGTTTGACCCATTACTGCTGCTTCCTCACTAAGTTGTTTTTCTACTTGACGTAGTTCTAGTGCAGCAGCCATATCAGCATCCATCTCAGCATAAGCAAAATCTTCTGCAGCCCGACGAGCTTCAGAAAGCCTTACGTGAATGTCATGCCATTTCTTTAAAGACACATCTTCAGATTTAACACCTCTTCTGCGAAGTTCAGCGAGTTTAGGTAGGCTATTCCAGTTACCAGCATCTCGCATAATCTCTTGAATAGAGGCTTTAAAATGACCACTAGTACCCATTAGGCGAAACAATTCAGAACGTTCAGAGGCAGTAAGTTTAACACCGTCCTTTGTTTTAAAGGTAGTATTAACATCAAATTCGGCTGCTTCCAAGAACTTCTCCTCAGGAGATTGTTCTGAATGGATCTTAATAGGACTATAGGCATTCCAAACACGTTGGAGTAGACCATAACCGTTAGCCTTTTCACCAGTCAAAGGACTGTAAACATAAGGTTGGCGGTTAGCAGGATCCAACTCACCAGCAAAACTATTGCGGTTGTCGATATAGCTAAGGAAGTCGTTATCAAGTTCACGCAAGCCTTCACTGAAGATCCTAGACCATTCAGCGCGTTGTCCAGCAAGAGGACCAAGGCTGTTCGTAAAACCTGCTGCCCAACGTGTTAAAGCGCCTTCATTACCACTTAGGATGTCAAGAAGTGGACGCATAGTAGAAAGACCCGTACGATCAGTCACTGATGCAGCGAGAACAAACGAAGCTTTTTCAAAGTACTTCTCAGTAGCTGCTTCACCAAGCATATCAAAGTTATCAGCCACATTAGCTACAAAAGCAATCCAATCGGCTAAAGGTCCGAGGGCATCATAGGAGTACCATTTACCATCTACACCTTTAATAGTGCGAGCCTTCCAGTTGGTTTGCTTCTCACGAGCACGTTGCGCCTCTTTATCATAAAGACCATCACCACGCAGTCGATCCTGGAAAGCTAAACCAATAGCTGATGTAACAGCAAGACCACCAATAGCCTTACGTCCACGAGTGATGTACTTAAGATCAGCAATCTTATTCTGTTTGGCAATAGTATCTAGGTTGGAAATATCAATGTTTCGAGCACGAAGCAATTCATCAATACGTTCTTCATTACCTAGAAGATCACTCAACTTAGTGTAAGCCAACTCATTAACATCACGCTGGAACGGAGTCCAAAATGGGTTGTACTTCCCACCAATATCAATCAGGTTCATACCTGTAGTGGGAAACATAAGGAAAGGACGAGTACCAGGAACACGCTGTACAAAATCAGACACTGCTTGAGCGATGGGAGTATCTAAGTTAAGTGCCATTTCACTTGTGGCATACTTAACAGCTTCATCCGTCAGCATATCATCAGGACCAAACATCTTGCTGTAGTATTTATCAGCAATAGGTTTGACGTTTTCCTTAGTAATAGGTTTACCAGCAGTAATTAGCTCATCCATAGCACGAAAACGAGCTTCAGCTGATGCGTTAAATACGCCAGTAAAGCCGTCCAATGCTGTCATAGCATTAGGACCAAACCTAAGGATAGGATCTTGTCCAAGGTCATTCAGCATTTCAATCTGATTAACTAAGTATTGAAGACCGTGGTTACCTTGAGCAGCTTGGGTACGTGCTGCTGTTTTAAGGAACTCCATCTCCTGTTCTTTAGACAGAAGAAGGTCAATACGTGTACCAGCACGAACCGAGTTAGGTTCTTTAGATGCCTTCATAAAGATGCTACCTGCATAAGGCAGAGCCCGTTGCAGTGTCTCTCCTACTGAACTGTAAGCAACCCAACCACGTTGGATAGCTTGTAAGTCACCGGACATTACAGCCCCAGCAAAGTGAGAGATTGGTTGAGAAATGATTCCACCAAAGTTACCAACAAGAGCTTCAATTGGTGTCTTAAATGCAGATAGAATAGAGTTGAATACGTTAGACCATACACCAGAGATAAGCTTATTCTCAACCTCAGGGTTAAGATTAACAATAGCTTTACCAAGATCTAAAGTCATACCGTGGATGTACTTATTCATCTTATTAATGGTATCTACGTTGCCATCAGTAAGTTCATAAGCCATCAAAAATTGATCCATCAGATCAGGTTGATTCTCTGAGATCTGCCTCATGGTAGAAGCAAACCGTTGAGAGTCAGCAAAGATCTTTTGAGCTACATCACCAGCTCCTTCAACAGTAGCTTGGTTATAACCTTCGATATTTCTGAACCCATTCTGAATGAGCTGAATAAGATTAGCCTTACGATTCTTATAGTACTTAGCAGACCCAGCAAGCTGAGTGGTATACTGCATCAAGTCGATAATCTTTTCTTTAGCAACATCGACACTTTCTGTGCCTACCATAAGGCGAGCACCTTCTGAAAGATCAGAGATACGTCCAGATAAAGACCCAGCAAGTAATGCCTGAGCACGAGCTACATCCATGCTACTAAGCTCTTGTCCAAAGCCCCTAAGAGCTCTAGAAGCCATAGCAAACCCACCTTCTGCCATTACCTCTTTACCATCATCCGTGCGAGTGATAAAAGGTTCAAGCACCTGGCGAATGTCCGCTTTACTCATACGAGGATCGAACAGTTGGATGGCAAGATCTTCATTGGTATCAAGTACATCATCAAATGTAACTTTCCAACCATTACCTTCCATACCAATACGTCCAGCTTGACGTAGTTGATCAGCAAGACCAAGAACAATATCTTGGGCATTTTCACCACTCTTAAGAGCATACTTAAGGGCAGGCTCAGAGATCATGTTACCGATGCGCCCATATACAGTATCTAGGTTCTTAGCGATACGAGCCTGATCAATAGCTGCTCCAACTACACCAAAGTCATCAACAGTACGAACACCTAGTTCACCGTAATCGAATACGTCATGAACACCTTTTAGAGCAACATCCATATTAGGATTCTCAGAAAGGTTATAGTACCCTACTTCATCAAGAGCTTCTTCCTGTTTAATAGAAGACCGGATAACGGCTTCCTCAGGATCAGCAGATTTGGGAGGAGGAGAGTTTTCACCAAGCCATCGACGTGCTTCTGCTGTTTCCCCAACCAATTGATTAGAACGACGGAGAGCACCAGCAGCACTAGTCACTGCCCCAACAAACTTAACTGCACCTGCAGCTAAATCAGTAACAAAACCAAGACCAAGATCTTCATAGATGTTTTTCATCCGCTTGGTATCAGTATCATCCTCAGGCAATGTAGCCATCGTATCGGGGATGAAATCAAAGGTCTTTGGGAAAGACTTCTTCAAAGTACCTGTAATGTTATCTTCTTCATATTCACTGCTAACTGCGCCAACCGTGACACCAGCAAGAGCTTCAATACCGCGTTCACCCATAAAACGTACCACTGGAAGGTTACCAGCGGACCAGCCTACACGAGCATTAGCAGCTATCCCTGCAGCTCTACCTACTCCACCTAACATAATGGTAGGTGCGACTACGGAAGCGATCTCCCGCAATGCTTGTAGATGTTCTGTTTCAAACTCAGGTAGTTTTCTAAACTTTTGCCCACTGATTTTATTGACAACATCAACTCCGAAGTCAACAATACCAGCAGGTACACTTAAACCACCTTGTACAATCTGCCTAGCAGCGTCACCTAAATCGAACCCCTCTTGCCAAGGGAATTGTTGTTCCTGTTGTTGCTGTCCCGTAGGAGCAGCTGGTTGAGCTTGTCCAGGTTGTCCTCCCGTAGGAGTAGTTTCTCCGGATTCAGCCATGGCGGCTTGAGCAGCACGAGCTTCTTCAGCCTGCCGCTCAAGTTCCATTTGGGCTTGAAACTCATCAGTGAGTTCCATTTCACCTGGATCAACCCTAAACATCTCTGTAGGATCGTATGCCATAATTAATTCAACACGTAATAGAGATTAGGTCTACCGTACTTTTGTTCATATTCTTGGGGCGTACCCCTCCAGTCAAATCTACGCCGTGAACTACTGTTACTAACAATCATACCATCCGCTCCAACAATACCTATATGGGGAAAAGGAGCAGTGGGATGATTATCTTGCATAACAGCAATAGCTCCAGGCACAGGACCGGCTACACGTCTAGCAGTTTTGTCAAGTACACTTTTAACAAAAGGTACATACAAACTATCTCCCCATGGCACATTCATACCTGCTGATCGCATCACTTTATTTAGTGCCCAAACACAAGCATTCTTACCTGCATCAGGTCCATCACTTGTATCCATACCAACGTATGAATTAGCACTTGAAGTAAGCTTCAGATTAGCTGAACGTAACATATGAGGATTATTTAACGCCATACCGCCACCACCATACTTATACATTACTTTGGCGAACTTCTTACCGTGATTAAGCATTTCTGTCTTAACACGTCCATCAGGAAGTTGTCCACGAAGATAAGCATCATAGTTACCAGGACCAGCATTATATGCCATAGCAGCAGCTACCGGATCACCATACTTCTTGAGAAGACCTGAGTAGTATTGAGCGCCGTAATTAATGTTAGCTTGTGGATTCCTCCAGTCTTGTTGAGCAAAGAAAGCAGGGTGAGCTGCTCGATTAATTTGCATCACACCGAAAGAAGACCCATTGTAACTAACATTATTAGGATTAAATGTACTCTCAATCTCAGCTAAAGCTGCAATATAAGAAGGATTAACACCAGTAGACTGAGCTGCTTGTTGGATAAACTGTCCTAAGTTATTAGGGATGACAGCAGGGTTAAACGTATTTGCACTACCTAATCCACGAATAGATGTATTGATGGTAGGTTTTTTAAACAGAAGCTTCCTGAACTCAGGGCTAACAGTTTTAGATGTAGTATCAAGAGACGGAGGAGGCTTCAAAGGACTGATACCATGTTGAGCCAATTGAGCGTTAATGATGGTCATTGGATCGAGACCATTGGTAGATCCTGCAACTGCAAGAACATCTTGAGGTACAGTAAAACCAGGCCTTCCGTAGTTTTTAACAATCTCCTGTGCTTCTTGTTCAGTGATAATTGAGTTCTTAGTATTGATAACTCGCTCAACACCGTTAGCCTGAATGTTTTTCTTTAGTTGGCTATAACGACGGCGAGCCTGTTCAGCACTAGACACAGTACCCTTATTTAAATTAGGAAACTCAGCAGCACCACCAGGACCTGATACTTGACGATACCAAACACTATTTTTATCAAGCAGTCCCGCCTTTACTTCAGCAGCAAGTTGTTGCCCAATGGTAGTAGCTGCTTGATTGAAGTCCATACCACCAGCCACAGCTTCATCTACACGCTTACGATAGACAGCTTGCATTCTACCTTGAAGGAAAATACTAGATGGTGTATTAGGCTTGTTAGTACCAAAAGAAGTCGCACCGTTAGCAATAGTTTTAAAGGACTCAGCAGTATCCTTGAAAATGCCTTGATTATAACGACGCTCTTGAGAAGCATAGCGATCATTCAATCGCCGTGCAGCAGCAGGATCCAAGGCTGCCATAGCATCAACAGCTTCTTGAGTAATGAAGCCATCAGGGATAGCTTCTAACTGTTCAATACTCTTAGCCTTTTTAACAGCCTCAGTGGTATAACTAGCTTGGAACTGTAGAATTGATTGAGGAACTCTACCGTATGCTTCACGGAAAAAATCAACTGCAGCATCTGCATTGGCTTTAGAAGGGTCAGCAATTAGACCTTTTAGGATCTCATCTTCTTGTTGTTTAAAAGAGAGGTCTTCCGAAGCCATCACAGCTTGACGATACTGGTTATCACTCCTTAGACGAGCTTCCTGCATCCTAGCAAAACGTGTTGGCCAATCTGCAGCAAAACCTTGACCATCCGGTTTAAGAACAGCTTGAGCTAGTTGCTCCATGCTAAACATGAACTCACCATTAGGGCCACGGAGAGTTGCTAAGTTCTCAAACTTTTCTAAAGCACCACTATATCCGTTATCAGGGTTACGAGCCCAAGTACGGAAAGAAGCGGTTACATTCTGAAGGAAAGCACCTGGGTTTTGTGTAAGAATTGTAGTAGCATTATCATCCTGCATTTGATACAGGTTACGCTCTTCAACCCTCTGCTCTTTAGTAAGAATACTTTGGTGAATATTTTTAACAGCAACTAAGCCATCCCTGAGCATCTCAGGTTTATAACTTAGCAGACCAGTTTTCTGATAGAACTCCCTTTCAAAGTTAACTAAAAAAGCAGCTGTTGCAGAAGAACTACCAGCAATATCTGGATTCTCTAGACGTGCTTTCTGAAGCTGTTGAGGATAGATTTGAGTCAGTAAGTAATTAGCACGGGCTTGATCGAGACCGTATCTAGCACCATTACTGAGAGCACGTGCTTGTGCTACTGGAAGTTTAGGTGTATCAGGGTTAGCAGCTATTTCATCAATAGCACCTTGACGTAGTTCCTCTTGAGCTTGAAGCTGACCTTCACCAAGAATCTGTTGAAGTACAGCATCAGTAGTAGGATCAAAGTTAGTAAATGCTTGAAGACGATCCTCTTCAAACCGTTGCTCACCAATCTCAATCAACTTCTTTGAAGCAGTAGCACTTAAATCAGCTACATTTTTGAAGATTGAAGCAGAAGCTCTTTGTTGATCAGCAAATTGTTCAGCTGCGGTAGTTGCGTTAAACTGAGACTGCCTTAGACGGTTGGCATCGTTTTGAGTTTGAATCCTCAGGTTACGATCTTCTGCACTTCTAGTATATTCCTGTTCAGCTTCCATTTGGGACTGAACACGCTTACGATTATCAATCTCAGCTTGACGTGCAGCCCTCATACTATCAGCCATGCGGGCGCTTTCTTCCCGCATACGTGCTATTTCTTGACCGCCAACCTGAACTGGTTGGAATCCAGCAGGTCTAACAGCCCTTCTATATTGTGCTTGTGCCATAGTTAATTAATTAGAAGTACGCTTAAAATGCTGGACCTTATTTAGGTGGTTTATATTGTTGTTTTCCAATACTTGCCCAATCCACTTGAGCAAGAGTACCAGCTGCACTAGAAAGACCAGATACAAGAGGTGCAAAGACGCTTTGCTGCCTAGGTGCTTGGATAGCTTGAGGCAGGACTTCCATAGGTTCAATGAAGATTCTTTCAGGAGTTTGAGTCGGTGCAGGAATATCAAGAGGACGCTCAGGTTGAATCATCATAGATGCTAATGTTTGCATGTCAGTCCCATACTTACGCATGGATATATCCATCATATTCCGTTGAGACTGTTCAAACGAGCTAGAAAGGCTTGCATCCATAATAGCTGCATTCCTACCCATATCAGCAATACTAGCCTGCAATGCTTTAGTCCGTGAACGTCCAGCTTGACCTAATGCAGCTTTTCCTTCGTTTTGAAGTTGCTGTACCAACATACCCTGACGATTAAATCTGTCTTCAGTTAGCAGTTCATTAAGAGCAGATTGCTCCGACTCATAAGCTTGCATAGCAGCAAGACTATTGTAAGTAAGTTGATCACGTGTGTTTTCAACAGACTTACCATACTGCTTAACTGTTTGTAGGTAGTTATAGTCCTGAATACTTTGGTTATACTGCCAACTTCTTAAGGCAGTTTCCCATTCGTAAGATCTAGTATTGTAGTAGTTTTGCTTATCAACTTCGAATACACGCTTGTTGTATTCATTTGTTTTATCAGCTGCTTCTTGAGCTAACCGTTTTTGCTCATCATAAGCTTGTTTAGCTTCTTGGTTTTGTTGATCAGCTTGACTAGCACCAAAGATACCACCAGCAATACCAGTAATAGCACTGATACCTGCAAAAATTGCTCCAACTGGCATCGTCAAGCCCTCCTATAGAATCGTGGTGAATAGTTACCCTCCCACATCATTGACACCAACGATACAGGGTATGGAAAATCACTTGTCACTTTAAGTTCAAAATTAGTGTTACGTTGATGGATAGGTACAATGAATTGATACTCAGGTTTCACTGGATTAGTGGTTGCCTGATAATCATTGATGGTGGTAACTTCTTTAACTTCAATCCACTCTTTAGAGCTACCAACACGAGTCTTAAATGTAAGAGCACCTGTTCGACCTGCAGACACCCTAACTCTAGCAATAGTAAGAACTGCTGTAAAATCAGTCTCTGTTTCATTCCTCCTAAAGTAGAACTTAGGAAGAGTTACTTCAAAGTTGTAACCATAACCAACTACCATACCATTGGCTAGACCAGTCTGATCCTTCTCCACTTCAAAGTAGTGGTAACCAGTTACAGGTTCTTCTTTAGCTGTACCCTTCAACGAATAACCAGCATCCGTAGATGGATTAGCGATAAGGATAGTAGCTTCTTTATCTTCAATTGGGGTGAATGGTACGTAGATCTTAGTTACATCGTTAGCAGAGTCATACACGACAGGATTGACTTCCAAAGATTCAATATTTACGGTAGCATCATTATTACCACCAGTAATAGTTATTGTCTCATTTAGAAGATAACCATCCCCTGCAGTGTTTACTACAACATTTGTAATAACACCAGCTGTAGCAGTAATGTCTACAGTAAATCCTGTACCAGATCCACCAGTAGTTGCCACATTAGATGCAGTAGAATAGCCTGTACCTCCAACAATACTATTAACTGTCTCAACACCACTATCAGGGCTTAGAGGACGTGCAGCAAAGTCTAAACATGAGTTACCATCTGTGCTACTAACTGTTGCAGTAACTGATCCAGTTGGGATCTCATCAATGGTGATACTTTGTAAGGTGTACTCATCTTCGTGTTGAGTGACGACAACAATGTCATCGTTGAGAATACTAGCTGATTGAATAGTACCAGTCAGTTCCCATTTAGTCCAAGCTTGGAATAGATTCTTCTCTCCGTTGTTATAAAACCTAAACAGGTACATATAAGATGAACCTCTATCAATCAGTACAATCAGAGAGTTCTGTGGACTGACAACGAGTTCATCGATAGTATCAGGAATCCATTCAAGTACAGCTTTACTGATGTCTACAACAACAGGATTAGTTTCAATGTCCTGTAATTGAAGACTAAACACTTTACTGTAACTAGGAACCTTACTAACAAAGATAGCGCTAGTACCCACATCTACTGGTGGGATCGTTGTATCCATCTCATAGTTAGAGATAGCACGTACAACAGTAGAAGAAGGAGTTAAGATACTTGTGTCAGTAGAGAAGACTTGGAACTGTTGACGTTCACTAAAGATCGTTAGACCTTGAGCAGAAGGTAGAACATCAGACAAAGTAACAGGTCTAACACTAGATACGTTCAAGTCAATTGGATCTGAATCAATCTGTGTTAGAGCAGATCGACTAAAGAAGTTATAAGAATCGTTGGCAACACCAAGGACAATGTTATCTTCAGATAGAATACCGAAACGATTGTTATAGAAGAAGGTAGCGTTTATCTTTGCACCTATATAGGTGTTCGGTGTTCCAGATGTAACCGTGATAAAGGACGGTGGTGGGTTGGTTACATCATCACCAGCAGTTCTAGCTGCCCAACTAATAGGACCAAAGGTAAACGTAGTAGCACCTGTGTTAGCCAGTTCATGTGGCATCTTTGATGCATCTAGACCTGGAGACACATCACGTGCAACTGTCTCTTGCCATGAACCTCTACCACGAACTCCATCTTCTGCTACAAACTTAACGTAGTAATCATCCTCAGCAATGTTGCTGTTAGCAATTTTGAAGTTATGGTTGTGGAAAGATTCAAGAGGCAGTTCTGTTACATCCCTTACTTGATCTTGAGATACTTCAAGAGCAGTATTATTTACACCACCTTTACCTGTAATGGTAAAAGGTAGAGGTGTACCAGTAGGTGTGCTGTAGTCAGTTACAACAGCATTAGGAGTAGCATTAGTTCTACGGATAACTAAACTATCCGCATAACCTTCAATGTACCAAGTACCATTGAAATTAGCATTAGCTGCTGCTTGCTGAGCTTGAATTGTTGAAACAATGTCATCAACAATGTGGTGGTTAGTGTTTATGCTACCAGAATCATAGATCAACATATCAGTGTATGTTGTCGACGATTGAGCTGTAGAAGTAGCAGTTATTCCTTGAATAGTAACGTAGTAATCGTAGCCGTTAACAAGCTGCTTTAACTTTAAGGTAGCAACTGAATTGGATACATAAGTACCAGCTGCTTGCATAGCAGTGTTAACAGTTTTATTCGTGATGATGGTTACATCTTGAATACTACGGAAATGATAGTCATTAGCAGTAGTACCAGTTAGGTAGCTTGTACCTGTATTGGTGACAGTACACCACGTACCATCAGAAGTCCATACATAAATGTTAGTT
>Ga0208161_1001267_pt1 | contig 13544 bp, 16 predicted proteins | sample CB_VirMetaG_3_FD_184538 | JGI IMG/M metagenome (GOLD analysis project Ga0208161, IMG submission 184538) | Freshwater to marine saline gradient viral communities from Chesapeake Bay - CB_1508_1S Viral MetaG (SPAdes) (version 4) | ecosystem: Environmental > Aquatic > Marine > Coastal | place: USA...
ATATTTGTATCTGCTGTATTTTTTGTAATACCCCAATCTGTAAAGTTATAATCTCTACTAAGTAATTGTTTTTGGGCATCATAAGCAAAAAATTCAATTACATTAGAATCTGGGATGAAAGATCCTGTTATGTCAGAATATGGGATTATGTTAGATTCAGAAAATTCATATCCGTCTCCTTCTATAGATGCTGGGTCTATTATTAGTATAGAAGCACTTATAGGAATAGTAATACCATTAGAAGAAGTTATAGGAATAAATTCCTGGGGTATCCCTTCATTAGAATAATTACTATATTCTTGTGATTCTTTCATTGAGACTTTATATTTAGTTTATTCTCTTTCATTTATTCTTATCCCTGATTGTTTTGGAAATCAAGTACTACTTGGGCGATTTCTTGTCTTATTTCTAAATTTTCCTGTCTAAGATCTGCTATTTCTTGTAACAATGCTTCAATTTCTTCTTGTTGGGGTGCATAATTTATATAATCACCACTGGTTTGTACTAAATATTGGTGAGAATTAATATCTCCTTCTTTAGGAATTTGATAGAAAAACTTGTTGTATAAAATCCAAAAATCTTCTTGGGTAGCCAAGTTAATATCAAAAAAAACAGGATCAGGGACATTTACTAATTGTGTAAATTCCGTATTGATCGTGTCATTAAAGGCATTTTTATCAAATACCTGCCTTTTCATTTTTACTTGTTTTTCGTTACTCATCCTTTAGCTACTTTAAACATAATGTTTTCATCAAAAACTTTAGTTACTCCATTTACTTTAGTTTGAACTAAAACTGTATAATATCTTTCGGGTTCTAAACCATTACAATGTAAATCAAAATAACTTGAAGTGGCATCAGCACTAATTCTAGTATATTCACTATCAAAATCAATTACAAATTCATTAGTTTCTGTGTCTTTTAAAGCATATAAAGATTGAGATTCTGGGAGGTAGTAATTAATACTATAGAGAGAAGCTGTTAAGAAAGATCTATCAGGGTATTTAGGCATGGCCGCAAACCTTAATCTAGGAACACTTTCAGAATAATAAGTACCTTCATTATTATATATAGAAATAAAACTCTCTATTTGAGGTAAAACAACATTTGTTGATGAACCTGTGTCAAATACATAATCATTATATCTAAACTCTAATTGAGGTGGATAAATTGTATTAGTATCAATAGAAAAATACCTAAATATACAAGTATTAGCTTTATTCTGTATAAATTCACTTGAATCTGGTTGTTTAACCAAAAATCCTTGATTAGCAAATCCATTAGAAGAATCTAGTGAGTAACTATACCAAGTTTCAACTGTGTTTTTAACATCTACTAAAACATCTTTAGTATTAGCATAGTTAAAAGCTTGAGATTGGGTTACAGGATCTAAGGTAGATAAATTTGAAGCTGTATACCAAGTTCCTCCCCCAGCTATGCTTTCAGAATAAGAGGCTGTTACATATTCCGCAAACCCTGAAGTAGCCCATTCAGTAGAACCTGAATAGTCTTGCCAATACCAACTAGTTCCATTTTCAGTTTTAGGTGAATTGTGATATCGTCCAGTTCCCATAGCCCAGCTTCCTGATACTGGGAGGAAATCTAAATGTTTATCTAAATTTAAACCTGTTACTACAGCATTAAAATTTCTTAAATAAACTGTGTATTCACCATTAGTAATTTTATTGTTATATATCTCAGCAATCTCATCAGTAGAAAATTTAATTAAATATCTACTAACTTGAGCAGCATCGTTTTTTAAATAAGTAGATGCCTCTAAAATCTGATCTAACCCAGTGTTGGCATTGGGGAACTCAGTATATAGAGTAGCATCTTTTTCAGGAAATAGTTTATATACAGCCATTTTTAAATTTAAATTAATTTATTTTTTGCTTCATCTCTATATTTTATCATAGTTTCCATGTAAGTGGATTGGGGAGTGTAGGCATTTAATGTAAAATTAATTTCTTCTCCTTTGCGATTTGTTACTGCTTTACCTCCTGGGGTTGGGGATAAAGGAAGTGGTGATGATCCAACAGCTTTATATTGGCCACTTGGAATATTAGATGAATTTGTTCTATTTGGTCCACCTTCAGTACCTTGAGCTACTCCTGCTTCACTACTTTCAACATCTAAACCTGTAATAGTTAAAGTATTTTTTAGGGTTGATTCTTGAAATTGGGTTCCAGGAATAAAATAAGGATTAACAGAAGAATATTTTGTAGAAAATCCTGATGAAGGATCATTTATAGGGCCTCCCGCTGGTGCTTTGTCTTCAGTGTCTAGGTTTGTTTTATTAAGACTATTTACTAATGAATCTGCCATAATTTTTTATTTTATAAGGGAACAACACGTCCTTTAATATCAGTATTTGGATATTTTATTTCAAAGATCATTGGGTCCATAGAAGGATAAACTACATCATTTATAGTAGCCCCAGGAATATCATAGGCATAAGCACTATAACCTAAACCTTCACCTGTTAAATTGTTTACTTTAACATTTTTTACAGTTTGAACACCTTCTACTTTATCTAACAATATATATAAATCTTTTAACAAAATTGGTTGATTAATTTGCCATTTATCAATATTAAAATAATTTTGTAAAGAAGTTATACACTTAGTAAGAGTTTCATTATTATTATAATTGGGTAAAACAATTATATCAAAAATAACTTCTATATTAATAATAAAAGCATCTTTAATTTTAATAGAATCATTAATCATTCTATACTCAGCTAAATAAGTTTGAAGATTTTGTTTCATCAAAGATGAAGCTGTTCTTAATCTACCATTTATATCATAAGTTAAAACATATAAATCTAAAATTGTAGGTAATTCTCCAGGTTGATACTCTCCTATTTTTGAAGGCATAGCATAAGCTTTAGCTATAGTTCCTAAATTAGAAGGCATTGAAAGTGCTCTGATAAGATAATCCTCTTTAGTTACAGTACGTAATTGGTTTTGGAAATTACCTGTAGCATTTAACCTTAATTCTTCTACAGTATCACCATCTTGACCACCATCTGCTGCTTTTTCATTATTTGAAGAAACTGATGCGAATATTTGATTTGCAAGGGTGGTGTTTGCTAAGTTAGGATTAACAAATGTAAAATTAGTATCATCTAATACTGTTAAAGTTCCAGCTTCAACATTTGATTGTACACCCCCACCAGTTAAATACCTAACTCTAAGAGTAGTATTATAAGGAGCTATACCATAAGTATTAGTAAAAATAAAGTTTAATGGTGAAAAGGCTGTTGTTAATTGATCTCTTTCAAATGGTAAACCTAAACCTACATTATCTGGGTTTGGAACAATTTCTTCATCATTACTTGTAGTAGCACCAGCACCAAATTGTAATTCTAAAGATCCTGAAGATATAAATCTACTTACAAATCTTCTTTGAACTTGTTTTAGTCTAAGCAAATATGGAGCATCTTCTTCTACACTGTAAGTAGGATCATAGGCATTTGTGTTTCTTATTGTATCAAATACGTTTTCTTGTGCTAAATTGGGTACTTCATACCACTCATTGCCATCTGAATCTGTAACATCTAATATGCCTATAATATTAGTGGCATTGATAGTTCTAGTATCAAATCTTTTAGCTGCTGTAAAGGTAAAAGCTGTTGTGTTAATTGTGGCTGAAATGGCTTTTCTGGTTTTCTTTAATAAGAAATAAGTCGGGTTACCACTTGAAATCTGATATACTGTTACTTCTGTAGGATCTAAAGACCCTGATGCTGAGAAGTCAATTACGTCTTCAATTAAAAACTTTTGAGAGCTATTAGTATTAGAGGTAATTTGTGTATTTTCGGGGATTATCATACAATAATCAAAATCCGGGACATATTCACTCCCGGATAATTTAGCTGGGACTTGTTGATAGAAATCAATTTCTACACTAGCAGCTGTGGTTACTTTAGGTTCATAACCTAATAAGTAAGCCATTTGATATAAATTTTCTTGCTGTCTAGCTTTTTGGATAAATGTTTCTTGGATTTGATTATCAAGATAGAAAGATAACACATCCCCTACATAAGATGCCATTTCCATAAACAACATTCCAGTAGAAGTATCTGTGAAATCATTGTAAGTATCAGGAAAATATGTTTTTGAATATTGAATAAGAGCATTTCTAAATTGGTTGAAATCTCTATCAATGTATCTTATGTCTCTTTTTAAATCAGCCATTATTGTAATAGTATTGTTATGTCATCAGTTATTCCAAAATTTTGTACTGTGTATGTTAAAGTGAAATTAATTGCATTTCTATCTGGTTGGTTTAAAAATTTTATTTCTTTTACCTCAACCTGTGGGAAATATGTATTAAGATCCATTTGAATTATTTCTTGTAATTCATCAGTAGTACGATCAACAACTTGTTCAAATACTAAATTTCTTAAATCTGCTCCAAAATTAGGATTAAATACTCTTTCACCTTTATTTGTAAGAAGATAATTAATTAAATTTGCTTTTGTTTGTTCTCTTGTAGTATAAGTAGGCACGAAAACAGCAGGACCATTTAAAGGAAAACCAAACCCTACGGCTTTTCTTCCTATAGAATCAATGGGGTATCTATTTTCTAAAATTCTTGCCATTTACTTATTTTTTACCCATAAGACCTGCTATTTGAGACATATCTACTTCTCCAGGAGGTAAAGATCCATTAACTGAATCACCACCTGATGGGTTAAATCTTTGAGGAACGTTAGAGGTATTAAATGAATTTCCCATATTTCCTAAAATATTTTGATATGCTGTTCTTTTTTGTTCAGCTGTCATTGAAGGGGTTTGTGGTTGAACTGATTCTTGTACAACTGCTACAGATCCTTTTGGAGCACGAACTGCTTCCAAAAGAATATCTTTCAATTCCTCTTGGATTGCCTCTTTTACGGCATCTTTGATCATTTTTTTAAGTTCTGTAGATTTCATTTTTTATTATAAATATTAAATTAGTTAATTTTTTACAGGGGGCTACTAAAGAACACCCTTGCATTTTGGGTTGAGGTTATATCTTCTTGTTCTTCAATTCTATATCTAAAAGTATAAACCCCAGGTTCTGGGTAATAGAAAGTTTTAGAATATGCTTCTCTATCAGCTAATATATATTTTACATCATTCAATGTTGTTCCTAAAGCTGTATCAACTCTTACTTTAACTTTACCTTCAGCATAATCTGTGGTTTCATCTGGGTCATTAGTATTAAATTGACCACTACCAAGAGGGTTTGTATCTTTTCCTGAGTCTACAACAATTGTTAATGAAGCATTAGGAACTGTTGTAGTAACAGTAATAGTTTTTGTATTAGAAGGAGCTGTTAAAGGTTCTTGAATAGGAAGATTCATAGATAATTGTCCTCCTTCTGTTGATAAACTTATTGCTTTTGGTGGGGTAGAGGTGGTATTTTCTCCTCCTCTATTATTTGGTGGTACAAAAGGTTCATCTGAACCCGGGCGGAGGGACAAGTTTTCTACTCCCAAACTACTTTCTAGCCATTTTTTATAGAAATATCCTTTATCAAGAGTTTCAATTCTAAATTGAACTTCATTAATTAATACTTTTACAGAAGTACTGTAAGAATATCTTCCCCCTTCAATATTATATAAAGCTACTCCCGCAAATATATTTTTAGGATCAAAATTTAAATTTTTAGCTAAAATTCTTCTAGATGGAAATGAAAATTCATTAGTGCTATCATATTCTATAAATAATCTCCAATCGGAAGTGGGTGAATCTGATCTTTGGTAAAAATAAGGATTGGGGGAATTTGTTGATAATCTTGATAGAAGAATATTTTCATCTTCTATATTTAATTGTATATTACTAAAATTTCCAGCTGTTGCTGCTACATTTCCTATTTCATTTATTAAAGCATTTTTTTCTTCTTGATTCATACCCTCTGCCATTTCTTCAATACAAACATTAAGGGCAGCGTCTAATTCTTGAAGTTTAGCTAAAACAAGATTTGCTGATGAATTTATCGTTCTTGCTGCTGATGGAACTACTGATAGTGCCCCTTTAGAAGCTTGTAATACTTTACCTAAAGTGTCTAAAGAATCTGCTAATACTGTAATAACATTAAGAGGGACACCTATTCCTGGGGGGACAGCAGATGGAACGGGGATTAATTTAATTACTTGAATGGCAGATGATACTGCGCTAACCACACTTTCAGTAGTAGAAGCGGTTGATTCTACTTTACTAAAAGCACCTACAACATTTTCTAATGCTGTTTGCATTTGGTTTTTCTGTTGAACTATTTTTAATAGTTCTTCTTTAGTAGGACAACCTTCTTTAAATTTATCAATTAAATCTTCTAAACCTACCTCAAATTTAACAAGATTTCTAGTGATATTTCCTACACTTTTTATTAATATTTTAGATAAAGCAGACATTACTTAGATTTACTTATTTTTGATTTATATTTTTGAATATTGTTAAGCATATCTTGAGCTCTTACTAAAAGATTGTTTGCTGGGGGTGGAATTGCTCCATTTGGCACACCGGGGACACCAGTACCTATAGGGGTAGTACCCAAAACAGAACATAAACTAATTAAACTAGACATAAGAGCAGTATAATCATTTAAAAAAGTATCACCTAATATTATAGATTCTTTTGCATTTTTATCACCTAATAATACACTATCAGATTGAATTACAGTTTTTGGCGAATCAATATTAACACTATTTAATGAATTTAAATTAATAGTATCAGCTGATGTTAATAAAATAGAATCTGATTTAGAGTTAAATACTAATCTCCCAGAATTAAGAATAACTTGTTCATCTTTAAATAATGGAATTGCTTCAGGGGAAGAAGAATAAGATTTATATGATTTACTAGCTGGTTCTAATGGAATTTGTTGGGTAGATGTTAAGTAAATACTAGATTTATCTGTATTTATATCTTCTACTTGAGGCACCCAAGGTTCAGTATCCTCATCATGTTGACCATTTTTTATAATTGTGATGGGGTCTCCATTTTCACCTGAGTTAGACCAAGAATTGGGTATTGGGGTGTTTTTTACAGTAGAACCAAATCTAAAACTTTGACCCCATCTACCTTGATAAATTAAATCACCTTCATAAGGTTGTAAATTTCTTATAGATAATTTTTCTTGAAACGTTTCTCCCAAATTAATTTCAGTACCACCATCTGTAACTCTTCTTACAGAACCTGCTGAGGTTTGTTGGTAGTCTTGGGTTTGGGATGGGGGAAGTGAGTTACCATTAATAGGATCAGGAATAGCATTGTGGTGGGTACTATTCCAAATATTAATAGCTTGAAAATAATAATAAGTTATATCATTTACATCAGACTGTACATTACTATTGGGTAATGACATTATGTAAACTATTTCGTTTTTTAATGGTATATTTGAATTATTAGGAAATAAAGGTCTTGCAAAATTATCCGTGGAAAGTTGAGGACTAGGATTTGGGTTATTTAACTTATCGAAAAATAAACACCCTATAGCACTCCACTCCCCAAACTTTTTAAATATTTGGCTTTGAGTTTTATCATCAATTATAGTAGATCTTACTCTAGCCGGAAAAATATTAGCTTTTGGGGGAGACGATACCTGTGTAGGGTTTAACGAGGATAATCCTGAAGGAATTTTAGGCATTTTTATCTTTATTGTTTTGGAGTTTCTCCATTTCAGCTAATAATTGTTCTTTTTCCTCATCAGAGATTCCTAAACCTCCATCCTCTGTTACATTTTGAAGTGCTCTTTGAACGATTGTAGCCATTTTAATTAATGCCTCATCATTTTTAACACCAATTTCCATGTATTCTTTAATGAGAGGTACAATAAGAGTAGCATCTCCTATTTCTTGAACTAAGGGTTTTAATTCAGAAATCAAAGCTACAACTTGAGCATCTCTTTTTTTCTGGTTTTGGTAGATTTCTTCTAATAAATCAGAAAATTTTTTATCACCAAAAACGTATGAATCTAATTGTCCCATAATGTTTTTGATTATAAATATATATCTTTTAAATTATTTTGGAGGAAAGTATCCGTGCTCTAAATAAAACAAATACTTTTCTTTAAATATATCATGTAATTTATTAGCTATTTTAGTAATTTTAGGGGTTTTAACATCTACCATTTCTCTAATATAAATGTAGAGAGCTTTTTTATTAAAAACATCTATATTATCCCTTTTTCTAAATAATTCTAAAATTGCATCAGCTATTTGAGCATCGTTACCTTTAGGAAATAAAATATAAATTCTATCAGTAACATATTTAATATATTGGTCTATAAATAAGGATAAACGATCCTCATATTTGTAATTTTTATTTTCTGGAAGATTAAATTCTTCTTCTTCAATAAGGTTAAATGTATCTCCTTCAGTTTTTTTAGAAGTAATAAATGAAGGATCTGAGGTATCTAATTGGGAGTAATTATTAAGATCTGTTATAGATACATTATTTACTTTATTTCCATAATTTTTTTGGTTGTAAACTATTAACCAACGTTTAACAATAGTACCAAAATATGAATAAGCTTTAGCTCCATTGTTAGGGTTAAATAAATGAATTTTAGTTAGAAGAAAAGTCATAATCTCATGTTGAAGATCTTCTAAATTTTCAACCCCATCTGTATGGTAAAATTTGAAGGTATGAATTATATTTTCTGTTAGCTTATAAAAAGGCCAATGAATATGTTCTTCATAAATGTTACTTCTTTCTTCGGGATCAGAAGAGCGATTGTATCTTACAATCGCTTTTTCTGTCTCTTTAGAAAAATAAACTTTTTTTTGTTTTTCAGATTTTTTTCTTCTAATGATATGATCCATTCTTACATTTTCTTTAATTTAAATTCATTAAGAATGTTTTGAATTTGTTTTATTTGCTTAAAGAAAAAACCAATTTCATCATCAGACTCAAACGAACCTTTTATATCAATTTTTTTAAGTTTTATATCTGATGCTTCTATTACTCGAGATATTTGATCTAGATATTCTAAATAACTTAATAAAATATCTTCTGCTTTTTCATTCTTTCTAAGTAAATTAATTGTCGTAAACCCTAAAATGACCACTAATACTGAGAGTGAAATGATTGCTATAGTAGATATTGAAATTGTCATAATTTATCAAAAATATTTTGTAAACCTTCACTTTTAATAGAACCTAAAGCTTTATTTTTAGTAGAAGACTTTTTATTATTATCTAATGTAAAATTACTTTTTTTCTTATCCAAGGAATCCTTTTCTCCTCTTAATTTAGGTAACCATTCACGTTCAAACTCAATACGAGCAGCCATTAAATCTGCCTGGTGGAGGATGTAGGGTAATGAGGTACGAGGTTTTTGTTCGGGCATGTACGCCTTAAGATACTTTTCATTAGCTACATCATACAAACCATCATGGGTTTGGATTGCTAACATCTCATTAAATGTATACTGGATACCATGAGATTGAAGTAAGAATAAGCTTCTATCTGGAACTGAAGAGAATGGTACTTTAGTGTTGAACATATAATCTTCACCCAATTTGTCTTTTCTCCACTGGTCGGTTTGAGGGATATATGAGTCTTGGGTTTCATCTCCCATTTTACCTAAATCATGATTGATAGCAGAGAATACGAGTTCTTCTTTTGTAAACGTAGTTATATCTGCTCCTTCATCCGACCACAAATCCATTTGCTTAAGGGCACAACGAACAACACGATTTACGTGTTCAACATACCCCCCTGGGAAAGCATTGTGGTATTCTTTTTTATGAGCGGCCGGCATAAGCATAATACGCTCTTGGTATTTTTCATAAAATGCTTTAAGTGCTGTTCTACGAGGTTCGGAAATATGGGAGTCCATATAACCTATTAAAACCATCCAATTATTTTGGATATCTTTAGCAGATAAATTCATAACTAATTATTATCCTTGTCTAAGGGTTTGAGATTCTTTTTCTACAAGTGCTTCTAAATTTTCAACTTTTTCATAAACATTTTTAAGTTGTGCTCTAAAATCACTTACATTTGATCCTCCTCTGGAGACCATTAGGTCTAGAGTTTTAATTCCTGATTTAATGTTGACAAATCCTTTGTCTACTAATTCTTTATTTCTAAAAGCCATATTTTATAAATTTTATTTGTGGGAATATACCAACCCCCCCTCGTTCATCCAACCTATCCTCCCTTATTTCCCTATTTCCTTAAATCCCGTATTATAAAGTTATGAGGGAAGAGGATGATAGCCAAACTTAGATTTAAAATTCTTTAGTTTTGTCCAAAATTTTCTTTAAATGGGCACATCTTTCATATTCTTCAAGTTCCTCAAAATAATTAATTCCTAATTCTAAGGCAGTATCCAAATATTCATCAGCATAATATTCTATGCCCGCTAAATGTGAAGATTCTTCTAAATTTATTTTCTTAATATAAGACCAAGCTCTATTGTAAGTAACATACTCCCCAGCTTCTCTCATTTCCACAACATCAAATTCTTGGTTAGCTTCTTTAAAGAACTTAATAACTTTTTTATTAAAATTTATATGGTTTATAACAAGTTTTTTATACATTCCTACCCAATATTTGGGGGTGTTTTTAAAATCCATATATACAGTGTCTTTCCTATTATCGGCATCATCATCCGAAGAAGAAAATAAAGGAAATACATTGTTTACATCAATCATTTTATTATACATACTATTTATTTTCAGGAGGTCCTCCCTTTATTCTATACAAAGCATACTCCCACCTTTCTTTTACATTTTTAAATCTATGCTTATCTTGTGTTTTCATTTTTTCAAGTTGAGCATCAAATTTTTCTTTTAATCCACAAGAACAAACTTCATCATAAATTTCATGTAGAATATCTTCAGTGTAACCCATACCTAGCCATTTTAGGATTATTTGTGTTAATAAATATGCGGAAGGGGAGGGATTCGAACCCCCGGTACCTTGCAGTACGTCGGTTTTCAAGACCGGTGCATTCGACCACTCTGCCACCCTTCCAGAATTTACTTAAATGTAAATATCAAAAGGGTACAATCCAAGTTATTTTTACCTAAACACTGTAATATGTCCTTGTTTTTTAACTACCTCAGCTCTGCCTACTTTCTTACCTTGAACTACATAAATATATACACCATCAGAAACGTAATAATCCCCACCTCTTACACTCCCATCCCAAAAAGGATATGAATCAAATGAACTTCCATAAGCATGGTAAATTTCTTCACCCCATCTATTGTAAACCCAAAATTCAACATCTTCCCAACAGTACAAATCATATATAATTTTCCACACATCATTAAAACCATCATTATTAGGAGTAAATGTATTAGGAATATGAATAGTAGTCCAATCGGGGCAATCAAATCCTGGGGGGTCTTCTTCACAAGGTAATCCCGTATTACAATCAATCCACAACTCTTGTACGATATATTCTGTTATCGTATCTGTTAGGGTTATGTATTCTGTTACAAATAATGTATCTGTAACGTATTCTGTTTCTGTAATATAAAGTGTATCAATTACAGGCACATCTACATAAATTGTATCGTATTGGTATATGTAATTATCAACAAATAAAGTATCATAAACATATTCTGTTTCTATTACTATTAGAGTGTCCGTAATATATTCTGTTTCTATTAGAGTATCTGGTGGTAATTCAACATAAATGGTATCATAAACAAAGTTATCCACATATTCTATTAGAGTATCTGGTGGTAATTCAACATAAATGGTATCATATAGCGTTGTAAATATTGAATCAATTTGTAGTATATATGTTAAGATTGTATCTGGTGGTAATTCAACATAAACTGTATCTGTAATTGTGTAATACTCACAACTCCCATCATCTTCAGTAGCAACAGGATTGTAATTTAAAGCACATTCATCCATACATCCTGCAATTGGAGAACTACAATCAATAAACTCTGGCATATTCCAACCAGCTAAAATATTATTTCCTGTAATTATTTCTTGACTCCCATTCGGTCCTTCTACAAAATCAATATCTAAATAATTACTTTGACCAGATATCCAAGTTGCTGCGAAATTCATTTCAACCATAACAGTATCACCTGGCATTAAATCAACGTTAGGACATTGCCAAGTTGATGGTGTTAAAAATGTACTACCACACCAATCTACTACTTCCTCAGTACCAATATTAGTAACAGTTACAAATAACTTAAACATTGTAACTCCATCTACGTTTTGATTACAATATGCTTCATCAACTATTACATCAATAGGAACTAAATCTGGCCCAGTGGAGTAAATACACGTTCCATCATTAATCTGAGAATCTTCATCGTAGTTTAGTGCTACTGGGTCAGTGCAACCATAACACCAAGGTGCTACCCAAGCACAAAGAGATTCATCACAATAAATACAACTTCCATCATTTTCAGTTGCATTTGAATCATAATTGCAAGCTACTGGATCAGTACATCCAGGAACTGCAGGATATAAACAACTTCCATCATCATATCCTGCAGTATCATCGAAATTAGTAGCTTCTGGGTCCATACAACCAGGATAAAGAGGTGAAGGGGGTAATTCATCGGGACACCAAATTAAAGAATTATTTGATAAATCTACATCGGGATATACTTGAGTTTGGTATTGACATACACCACATGTATCTGTCCAAAACTCTGTAGGGAAAAAATCTGGAGTTGCAGTCATTGATAGGTTGATTTGCCAAACTACCAACTCCCAACACTCACCTTCAATCGGATTATTTAATATACAATCCCAATTACCAGCCCAAGCAGCATCATTTATATTAAAATTAACGATTTCACCTGTTTCCCAACCTCCAAAATAATCTTGAATAGAGGCATATGTCCATCCTGGGTGGTAATTTGTATTAGTACAATCTGTGTTTTCAAATACATCGTCATAATGTAACCCAAAAACAAAATGACTTACAGTCTCATTGTTATTTACAACTGAACTTGCAGATTCATCACAAGTAGTTCCAGGTGATGTGAATTCATTACATCCACAATTTTCACCATTAATTATTTCAATTGAGATATCGCCCGTGATTGGGTCATAACCCATAAGGTTAACATCACATTGCGCAGAGGTTGCAAACCCTAGCACAAAAAATAAATTCAAAAAGTTAATTATTCGTCGCATATTGTTCCGTAGTTTTGTAAAAATCCAGCCATTTCGCCAGCTCCTGGCGACTCAGACAAAAAAATCAACAAATCTGCGACATTTACTATACCATCTTCATTCAAATCATCAACACATTGTGCAGGTTCGTTATAAGGAATACATGATTCCCATGGGTCTCCCACCTCATTTATCAAAACCGCACTAAACCCATCGCCAGCTATTAATTGGACGGATCCAACAACAGCACAAAAGGGAAAAGTCCACCCACAACAGGGCAAACTATGTGTAAGAATTTCACCAGTTTCACAATCTTGATATTCCCAAGTAGAAAACATCGTAGCTGGAACTGTCGAAATAACATGTTGTTGACACTGAGCATCAACTTTACCTAAAAAAGAAACACTTAACACAAGTGCTCCTATCAGTTTTATCATTTTCAT
>Ga0208161_1001269_pt1 | contig 13543 bp, 2 predicted proteins | sample CB_VirMetaG_3_FD_184538 | JGI IMG/M metagenome (GOLD analysis project Ga0208161, IMG submission 184538) | Freshwater to marine saline gradient viral communities from Chesapeake Bay - CB_1508_1S Viral MetaG (SPAdes) (version 4) | ecosystem: Environmental > Aquatic > Marine > Coastal | place: USA...
CACAAAGAGAGGTTAATTTAAAAGAAATATTAAATTCATTTCAAAAAGAAGGAACATATAGAAGAAGTATACAACCTCAAAAAAAAGGTTCTGCGTTTTATGATGAACTAGGTGAACAGTTGTCAGGTTACGGTGAACCAACTTATGGCAAATATTGGGGCAGACATTGGAAAAGTAAAAGTGGTCAAATGGCTCCATCTCGCGGAGGGTATTATTACATGAGTCCTAATAATGAGATACTTACCCCAGATGAATATGAAATAGTAGAAAAATATCAATCAGGAGGACAATTACCTACTGATAAATATGGTAACCCTATTAGAGCAAGGATTATTGAAGAGGATGGAGCAAGAACTTATTATGATGATAGAACAAATACTATAGTGCTAAATAATGACTATGATGCAATGACTCCTGAAGAGAAAAAAAACGTCATAGCCCATGAAAATTTTCATGGATTCCAGTTTAGAAACGGTATGTCTACTTATTTAGGTGATGGTGCTCCAATAGTACGACCACCTATGATGTCTACAGATGACCATTACTTTAAGTATCACAATAGAAAATCAACAGAAGCAGACATTGATATAGACAATTTTATAAGAGCAAATCCTGATTTTATATTTGTACCAAGAGAGTATATATTTGATGAAGCGATTGATGAAAAAAACGTACAATATAATAACCCTCATTCTATGGAGGGGCAAGCTACATACTATGAGAATACAGGACAAATATTCCCCTTTAAGGATGGAGGTCAATTACCTAAATATAAAATACAAGGTGAAGTATTACCAGAAATAACTGTAACAGATTCTGATCCAGAAATAACTGTAACAGATTCTGATAATAATACAGTGGCAAATGCGCAATGGAGATTTGATACCATTGCTCCAGATTTTAGTGGGTTTGAGGACATTAATAAAAATAATATACCTGATTATTTAGAAAGAAATGACCCTGCTAAAAATCAAATAGGTACACAAGAGGTGCAAGGTGAAACTAAAACTACTAGTGTTCAAGGACCACAATTACCTCCTGATCCATTTGATAATGTAACACCAAATATGTCAAATACATTTGATAATGTACAGGGTGATGTTTTAACAGATACTACAGATAAAGATTTACCTACGTATAATAAAAATCCTTTTGTTGAAGCTTTTGGGAAGACGTCTGAAGTATTAGTAGCAGGTGCTAATTTAGCTAATGAATTTTTTCAAAATAAAAGAGCAAAACAAGCAGAACAAGATTTGATATATTCTACAATGGCAGATAAGATATATGGTGCATATAATGAAAGACCAGGTAGTAGAGGTATGTGGGATGTAAATACAGGTTTAGCTCAACCGGATAATTTAGATGTAGGTTATGCTCAAATGGGAATGGAAATGTCACCAAAATTAAATATGTTAAGAATGTTTACAGGTGGTGGTATGGTTTACAATGATATGTATATGCCACAATATCAAGTAGGTGGTGAAGCACAAGTAGATAATCAAACACTTGCCGCATTGATTGCTGCCGGTGCAGATATAGAAATATTATAACTATGAAAAAAATAAGAATAAATAAATTACCAGAAGGTTTTGAAGTAGTTGATGGTAAGGTTGTTAAAAAGATGCAAGACGGTGGTGCAAGTACAGGTGATCAATCTGGGTACAGTCTTGTTACATATCCTACCAATGTTACAGGACAACAAATGAGTGATACGGAAGATGTTGATGTCCGTTATAGTTTGTCTTCCGTACCTAGAGATATGGCCAACATAGAAGCAGAAGGTGGAGAGACTGTATTAACAGACTTAAACAATGATGGTAACTTTGGTTTATATGACATAAAAGGACCAAGACATTCTAAGGGTGGAGTACCTATGTTTTTACCCGAACAATCTTTTATATTTTCAGATACAAAGACAATGAAAATGAAAGGTGATGATTTAAGAGAGTTTGGAATTAACAGCAGAAAATCAATGACACCTGCTAAAATTTCAAAAAAGTTTAAATTAAATGAATACTATGGTGCAATAGAAGATGAGTATGCAGATGATATACAAGTGAATTCTGCAGAGCTAATGTTAAAGAAAAATAAAATGGATTTGTCTAAATTAGCATTTGTACAAGAATTAAATAAACAATTTGAGGATGGTGTACCTTTAGCATCTCATCCTTATCTAGTATCTATAGATGAAGACCCAATAGAATTTACAGCAAAAATTGAAAACATTAATAAAGAAAAAGCCATGCTTAAAACTTTAGCCGCATTACCCCCAGAAAAACAAGCACAAATTTTAGCACTACAAGAGTTTATGGCACAAGCTCAAGGGATGCAACAAGCTCCTCAGCAAATGCCACAACAAGGTGCTATGTCTCCATTTGCAAATGAGCAAATGATGATGGCACAACAAAGTATTCCGAATGGTCCAATGCCTATGGCTAAATTTGGAAGAGAACTGAAAAAGTATCAAAAAGCTGGTGAAACTAATAAAAAATCTCAATCTTCAGAGTTTATTATTGAAGGTGGTAGTCCAGAGTTTATTGAGTATTATGAAAATGATGCGGATTACAAAAAGAGAATCTATGATTCATATAAGATAGAAATGGAAAAAGTAGGTGAAAAACCTATACCTGAAAGTGAGTTCCATAAAATCTACCTAGATGCTCAAAGAAGAAATTATGAGTTATACAACTATGCTGAGACATTTAACAGAGAAAACAATTTACAGCCTGGAGATCCAGGTTTTATAGATATTCAAAATGAAGCCTTTGATAAAGGTTATACCTATGAAGATACACCAGGTAGTGGAAAGGTTGATCATGGTGTTTCTCCAGAGCTCAAAGAATTAATTGAAAGTTATAATGCTGCTAATGCAGGTACAGAAGGTTTTAAACCATTAACTATTCCAACTAAAGATGAGACTTATACTTTCCAACAAGGCTATAGAGGAAGTATTTATAATGAAGCTGCAGAGCAATATAGACGCAAAAAAGCAGGAGAAGATTATGATGAAGAACTGTTAGCTTCATTCTTTTCTACAGGTGCTCAAGATAGTGATGCAGATAAGGGAGTATTAAATCCATATTGGAAACAAGGAGATCCAGAAGATGAAAAATACTTTAAGGGTATATCTAAAGCAGATAGTAGATACGGTAATACAACTTTAGGCCAGAGATCTAGAATTGAAGGTACTAGAAAAACTCCAACTGTAGAAATAGAACCAGAACCAGAACCAATTGAAGGTCCGGTTCCTGGAGATATAGGTGAACAAAGAATGCCTCCTAGAGCTAATTTTTGGATGCAAGATCTTCTTAAGTTAAATGCAATAAACCAAAGAAAAAGAAGGTTAGGTTTACCATACCAACCTGCTGTAGAATTTCCAGATATTGATTATGTTTTAGAAGATCCTACAAGAGCTATAGCTGCAATAAATGAACAAAAGAATATTGCTGATCAAGCTATGCTAGCATTCTCTGGCCCTCAAGCAGGTTCAGCTAGAATTTCAGATACAACTGGTGAAGCTATGAAAAATATAGCAAATACAGTTGGAGATGTTCAATCAAGAAATGTAAGCACAGTTAATAGAGGTGAGTACCAACAAGCTATGCTTGATGCTCAATTAGCACGTGAACAACGTGATAGAAATGTTAAATTGTATGATGATACAGAGTTAGCATTACAAATGTATACAGATGAGAAAAACTTTGATAGAGAGCAATATGCAGATGCATTAGCAAATGCTATAACAAACAGAGCTAATACTTTTAATCTTAATACAATACAAGACTATTATCAGATTTATCCTATGACTGGCGGTATGATTAGCCAAGTTTATTCAAAAGCATTTGATCCTGTTGAACAACAAGATCCAATGGAACAATATTTTGATGCACTAGACGAATTTGAAAGACGTGGTTATGAACCTCCTACAAATTTATTTGAAATGTTTATGAATAAAAGTACAACATTTCCTGATCAAACTAACATAAATGCTGAATATAGTAGGTCACGTAATTTTCCTTATTTATCATATCCTAATTCTTATTCATCATATCCTAATTCTTATTTATCATATGCTAATCCTGCTACACAGGGATCATTTTATAGTAAGAAAGGAAAAGAAATAAAAAAATATGCTACACCTTTTTATACTGGAAAAGTAGGTATATAGTTAAAAAAATATTAATTTAGACGAATTATGGCAACATACATACCAGGAGTTCAATCATATATGCCGCAGTATAAACCATTTACTCCGGACTATAAATTCTTATCTGATGTTTTAGATGTCAGAACTAATAAATATAATACTAATTATAAACAATTAAATGATTTATATAGTAAGGTAGTTTATGCTCCTCTTTCTAGACAAGATACCCAGTATATGAGGGATCAATATACTGAAGGTTTATCTGATAAGTTGGAAAAAATATCAGGAATGGATTTGTCATTAATGCAAAACGTTGATGCAGCTAAAGCAGTATTCCGACCTTTCTTTGAAGAAGATATTATAGTAAAGGATATGGTAACAACTAAAACATATGAAAGTGAAATGAAATATGTAAATAGTTTGTTGAATAGTCCTGATGAAGAAAGAAACAAATTATATTGGGATACTGGTGTACAAGCAATGAATTATAAAATGGAAGATTTTATAAATGCTACACCTGATCAAGCTTTGAATATGGGTTTACCAAAGTATGTTCCTAATGCTAATTTGTATGAGTTATCATTAGAAGCATTAAAGGAATCTGGGATATCCATTACTGAAGATGTAATAAGTCCAGATGGTCAATGGATAATTAGACAAGAGAATGGAAGCCTTGTCACAGCTCCAGCATTAGAATATGTTCAAAGAACATTAATAAATAATCCAAATGTAATACGTGCATATCAAACACAAAGTTTTGTTGATAGTAGAAACTATGCACAAGATGGCATTGACAATGGAACTTTTGCAAGTGTAGAAGAAGGTCAAAGAGCTTGGGCTATTAGTGAGATAAGCGAAATGCAAAAATTAGCAGCTGAAAAAAGTATTCAACAAAAAGAAGAATTAAGAAATCTTGAACATAGTAATGCTAGTTGGGATGCATTTAGAGAGAAATATGGTATCATACCTGGATCTCAACAAGATAAACAAATGCAAGAGCAATATGGTAAGTATGCAGCGTTAAAAGAAGATTTAAATAGATCTAATAATATTATATCAAAAGCATCTACACCAATGGATGGTCAGAGTACACAAGAGCTTTTAAATAAAGCTTATAACTTAACCATGGAATATAACATTAAAGATGACATGATTGCTGCTGCAAGAATGTATGGTACGATGGGTGCATCTACAAAGATTGTTCAAGAAAATCCAGAATATACAAGACAGCAAAAGTATAAGTATGATATAGCATTTGAAAATCATAAACAAATTAATAGACAAAAGCTAGAAATATTAAAAGCAAGTTTAAAAGAAAAAGAAACAGAATCAAAATCACCTTTTGCTGGTGGAGAATATGATAAGATTTATGGAGAAGATGGTACAACTGGTGCACGTGTTCCTAAGACAGAAGATGGTGATTATGATTTTATAAAATATGGATCTGGTGAAATAGCTAAAATTGATCAAGATGTTACAGGTTTAAAAATACAGGCTGTACTTAATTCTATACCATATTTCCAAAAAGATAATAAAAACAACAAATTTGACATAATATTAAATGGTGAAAAAATAACTAAATCAATAGGTGTAGGAGATGGATCTACTAAAGATTCACTTGCTGAGATACTTAATATGAGAGATCCTGAAACTGGAGAATACATATACAAAGACGATATAAAGAGAATATATGCAGATTATGAAGCTCAGATGGCTCACTTAGAAAAAACTAATCCAGATATAGCTTATGAGGATAAAGCTTATAATACATTAAATTTACTTTTTACCGGTGTAAAATACAATCAAACAAGAGCACAAGAGATAGTAAAAGAATATAATGAAAGTTTAGTAAAGAACTATAACTTAGTTAAAGAATCTGGATTGTATGATGATTATGAAGTTGTAGAAGGATTTAAAGAAACGGGTTTAGACTTTGAAATTGTAGAACAAACTGAAAATGGTCCTAGACTTATACCAAAAGAAGAGTTTGTAGCAAGATATGTAGAAGGAGCTAAACAAGGTAAATATAAAGATGATTTAGGTTTTTGGTCTAAATATACATGGTTTGGTCCAGACTCTGGACATAATGCTAATTACATGGGTAATGAATGGAAGAGTTATCCAGCTGTTCCTGGTATGACAACTCCTCCTATGGCACCTATGCCTACAGGTAACAAGGTATTTTATACTGATGAAGCAAAAAAAGATGCGGCAATGTTGTATGATCACATGTATTCTATGTTGAACAATACAGTAAATGGTTCATATACAGGAGAAGCAGAGCAAATTAAAAACCTGCAGAAAGAAGGTAAATCTGTTAAAGGTGTTACGCCAGATTTAACTACAGCTGGAGCTCAAGTTGGTTTTACAGTTTATGATCCAAGATTAGCATGGGAAGGTAAAGCACAATCTGGAATACTAGGTGATCTTATATCATCTCCTACATATAAATATGATATTGACCCTTTTGTGATTAATTCAGATAAAACAGCAATTGATTTAATGTTTAATATTATAGACCAAACAAATATAACACCTAATGCTAGTATGACAATACAACCAGGAAATATTGCTTCAGATCCAAAATCAAATTATAATGCTGTTAGTGATAAGTTTGCGCAAACACTTATAGAAAATTGGATTCAAGAAGTTAAAAGTATTAGTGTTAATCCTGATCAACCAAAGTCTAATTCACCTATAGCTACTGTATACTATTCACCAAGTATTGGTAAGGGTAAAGCAGCATATAGAATTCAATTTGGTAAAGATTGGGTAGCTAGCCAAAAAAGTTTATATACAGATGATGATGGACCTGTGACATCGGCTCAACTTCAAAATTATCAAACTGTAACTTTTGCTTTTGATGAAGACTTAGATATTAGTCCAAGAAGAAGTGGTCAATATAATTTTTCAACAGTATTAGCTGAGATTAATAATACTGATAATCAACAATTTAAATATGATTATACAAATGGTGGTAGTGTTTCTGTTATTCAAAATATTAATGGTCAGTATGAAGCAAATGTAACATTAGAGTATTATGACCCAACAACATTAACTTTGAAGAATTTACCAACACAAACTTATAATTTAAATGAAGTAATTTATAATCAAACCGGAAGTACTGATATTATGTCTTATATAGACCCTGTTGTATTTTCAATTTTTGGTGAAACATTAAAGAAGCAGGCTGAGGCAAATAATAATTTATTAAAAGAAACTACTGCTAATAATAACGCTAAATAAAATAAACCTATGGCTTTACCTAATGAATTGAATTTAGATAAACAATCTAAGGCTGCTGGTGGTGTTGATATATCACCTACTATAAGAACAGATAATTTTGTGTTTCAACCTTCAGACAGTTGGTTAGATACACCAATGACTCAGGAGTTTATTGCAGGTTTAGATCCTGATTATATAAGTAAAATTGATCATTATAAACCTATTATAAATAGATATGCTCCTGCATCTTTAGCAAATTTTAATAATCCTATACCGGGTCAATCTGTAGATCAATATAATCCGGTTAGTCAACAAACACCACCTGATATATCTACACCTGAAGGTGCGCTTAGAAATTTAGATTTAATGGTTAATAAACCATTAGAAGGATTAGAGCAATATAAAAAGCCGCAAATTGCTGATCCTATTTATAGTTCTAGAAAAGCTACACAATTTGATAGATATTATAACCATCCTAAATTTGCAGAACTTGGATTTCACCCTTATGCAAAAAATGAAGAATACTATAATGCAAACTCAACTATATATGATGACATGTCCAGAATGTTTGGTGAGTTTGGACAACTTACAGGTTCTGGTTTTATAAGTACATATAGAAGTATTGGAGATTTGTTTGATCCAAATGACAATTACTTTACTCAACCTGACCTTCAAACTGCAACAGAGTTTGAAGATGCTATGGCTATAGGTATGAGTACTAAAGGTGGTTTTGGAGGTTTTGCTAATAACTTCCTTTTAAATAGTGCATATACCTTTGGTATTATTGGTTCTATTGTTGTAGAAGAATTAGCTCTTGCTGGTTTAACTTATGCTACAGGTGGTGGGGCAAGTGGTCTTGCTGTAGCAGGAACAGCAAAAAATGCAGCAAGACTTGGAAAAACTATAGTTAATTCATTTATGTTTCCAAGATTAGCTCAAGCAACAAGGAACATGCTTAAAGGTTTAAATCAAACTGATAATGCAAGAAGTTTTTGGCAAGCAACTAAATCAGGTGAATGGGGACTTATGGGTAATTTATTTGCACCTGAAACAATGGCCGCTGTTAAGAATCTTAATACAGCTAAAAATGGTGCTCAAAACTTAACTAATTTTGCTAAAGCTCAAAATGTATTTGGTGGTTTCTACAGAGATTTAAGAGCTGTAAACTATGCATTAGCAGAAAGTAAATTAGAAGGTGGTTTAGTTTTTAATCAGCAGATTAAGAATGGAATGGCTATAGAACAATCTAAAGATCCACTTAATCCAAATATTACACCAGAGCAAATGGCTGACATTAGAGATAAAGCTGATAAAGCTTCTTTTGCTACAATTATGATGAATGCACCTCTTATTTATTTTTCTAATAAGTTGGTTCTTGATAATGCACTGGGTGGGTTTAACAAGTCTCTAGGTAGATTAATGAATGATAAGATTACCGGTATAGGTAAAAAAATAATTCAAACTACTAAGACAGTAGGTGCTGATGGTAAGATTGCTAAAAATGTTTTTGAATATGCTGGTGATGGTTTAAAAGGTTATTATAAAACATTAAAAGCTGCCGGAGTTAAAGGTAGTTTAAAAATGGGATTGGGTGCATCTGCTAGATTCTTTTCTAATAACTTAGCAGAAGGTATACAAGAAGTAAGTCAAGAAGCAATTAGTTATGGTACTAAACAGTATTATTCTAATTTACAAAGTAACCCGTTGCTTGGTGGAAAAGATATAATTGATGCGGCAATATCATCTGCTGTAGGTAGTCAGTTTTCTGCTCAAGGTTTTGAAACATTTATGTCAGGATTTTTAATGGGTGGTTTAGTAGCTGGACCTCAAAAGGTGGTATTTCAGACAATGCCTAATTTGTATACCAGATTTGCAACTCCTGAAAAGTTTAAAGAATATAAAGCACAAAAAGAAAAATTCTATAATCAAGTAGTAAAAGTGCATAATGAAACTTGGAATGCAATGGCAGAAGATCCAAGTGCTATATTTGATCCAAACAAATTAAACTTCTTAGTACAGAAGGAAGTTGCAGATGGAATGAAGAAGTCTGTATATCAAGATGATATATTTGGATTCCAAGATGCTAAAGACTTTGGTAAGTTTCATCAAATGTATACCATTATGGAAAATGGTACAGCTGATTTATTTAGACAACAACTAAGAGACTATTTAAATTTAACTGATGAAGAATTAAGTCAAGCATTTCCAGTCTCTAAAAATGAAATTAAGTCTGGAAAACTTAGAGAAAGAATTGAAGATATGTTGGTTCAAATTGATAAAACAGAAACTTCATATAACAATAATAAAGATAGATTTCAAAATCCATTTGATGTAAATCAATTTACAAAAGGTACAAGGGAATATCAAGAAGAATATTTAAAGTATAAAGCATATGAACATGCTAGATATTTGTACATGTTTACAGAAGATGGTTTTAATAGAGCTTTAGAAAGAGCAGACAATATTTATAATGAGCTTGCATCAGATCCTATATTAAGTAAGATAGCAGCAAATGATATTACTGTGCTATTAAACGAAGACTCAATTACTCAAGAAATTCAAACATTATTCATTGAGATAGCAGCACTTGAGGATACAAAAGATAATAAGAAACTTAAAAAACAAAAGTTAGATAAGTTAACAAAATTACAAACTATTAATGATATACTAACAGATAAAAATAATCTTAGTGCAAAAGGTATTTTTGATAGAAGAAAAATTGGTAAGCTAACAAAAGCTTTTGAATCATATGTACAATATTTAGCTGATACAAAAAATGGTTTTGTAGATAAAAGTAGAATACAAGAAGTTCTTAAAAAGATTGTTGATTATAAAGCCCTTAATGGTAGAGCAAAAGTATATGATAAAGCTATTGAGTATTTAGCTAATACAGATAAATTCAATGAAGTTTTTCAAAGACAGTATCAGATAAATAAAGAAATATTCAAAAAGAATAGAGCTGATTTAAAAGAAAGACTTAAAAAATATGTAAATAAAAATGAAGCAAATGAATTATTAAATCAATTGCTTAAGCTTGATGTTTATCCTGATGCCGAACAAGCCACAGCTTTTTTAGAAACAGGTAATGCTGATTATCTAAGATCATTTTATAATGAGAATGGTATAATTGATCCTAAGTTTGATAAAGCATTATATGCTCAAATTATAGACTTGATTGATATATACAAAGAATCAACTAAAATAGAAACAGAAGAAGAGGCTGCTGAAGAAAGAGGAGAAACAGAAGAAGATAAGAAAAATAAGAAAAAATCTACAAACAATATTGATAAAATTTTAGATGATGCAGGTGCTGACGCTCCTATAGTTTCAACTTTTGGTTCAGCTAAAAATGTAAATCCTGTTATTAAAACATTACTTGAGAAACTATATAGATCTTATAGACGTAATCAGCAATCATTAAGTAAAAAAGCATTAGATCAGAAAGAGTGGTTAAATTCAAAAGAAGCTCAACTTGCTAATAAAGCTTATGAAGCTATAAAGCAATTATGGTATCAATCAATAAAAGATACATATAAGTCACCTGAAGAATTAGATGTAGTTTATAAAACAGATAAAGGGTTTATTGCTTGGTTAATGAATCAAGAAACTAATCCGGATGTTAGAAACATTCTTCAAGAAGCAAACCTTTCCTTCTCAGATTTCTATAAGGTAGATACAGAACAAGATATAACAGATGAAACCAATATAGAATACTCTGGTAAGGTAGTTGCAAGTGGTCCCGGTTATGTTGTAGTTGAGCAAGCTTCAATGGACACTGATGGAAAGCCTACAAAGTTTTATCAATTAAAAACAAAAGACAATAAGGATGTACCTCAAGAAATTTTAAAAGTTGCAGAATTACCAGAGGGTGGCTTATTCACTAATTTAGAAAAAGCAATTCAAGCTCAAAAGAAACTAGAGGAATTAGTTCCATCTGATGAAACATTTGAATTTGATGGTGTAGAATTATATAATGGTGCTAAAGTTGTAGATGAGGATGGCAATGAATTTATTGTTACATCAACACCTAACTCTATAAAAAAATATAGTAATCTTTCTATTATACCTAAAAATAAAGCAGAGCTAAAAGGAAAGGAAAGAAAACAAGCTACAGTAATTATTAAACCTGGAGGTTTTAAAAATTCATATAAAACAGAAGAGTTAAACTTTAATAGACTTCCTAGTAATGTAAGTAGATTAAGAGTGGATGAAACTGTTAGACCTTTTCCTCACCAAAATGGAAGAGGTACAGCTAATCAAGAAAGTAGAGAACAAGCTACTAAAAGATTAGATACTATACTTGATACGTTAACTCCACAAGAATTATCTACTATAGAATTTGTTGTAAGCCGTAATCCTGCAGCTGGTAATGTAGTTAAAGATGCATTAAAATATGAAGATAAAGAAGCTAATCCTTTTGTAAAAAGAGTTAGTGATTCATATGTTATTGGGATTAGAATTGCAGATGAAAATGTACAAGCTAAAGTAAATGCTGCATTAAAAGCAAAAGATATAACACCTACAGATTCTGCGGATGGTATATTTGCTTATATGCCTAACAATGGTGTTAAAATATTTAATGACCAAAATGAAGAGATTGATCCAAGAAATATAGATCAAGAAACTGCAAACAATACATTCTTTGCACCTAGTAGATCTATAGAGAATCCTTTAATGGCAATAAGAAATAACTTTGCAATACAAGCAAATTTGATAAAATTTATTGAAAACCAATTAGGTGATAATGATAGTGCTGTTATTCCATTATATGAACTGGGTAATGCAAATTTCAGATTTTCTATAACAAGTAGGTTTAATCCTAAAACATCTCCAAAGTCTTTAAATGACCTTGCTTACAATACTGTAGATGGTAATATAGTTATTTATGATAATAGAAAATTTAATATTACAGATGATGATGGTAAAACGCAATTGGTTAGAAAATTAGATACAAAAACAAATATTGAAGATGTAGACGAAGAACTTAAAATATTAGAACAAATTGAAACAGACCTTAAGAATAGAGGTATGTATAATCTTGCCAGAACCATGGGGGCTTATGTTGCAATTATAAAATCACCTAATGGTGAATATACACTTGCTGAATTAAAGCCTACATCTATGGAAGATCAAGAACTGAGTGATTTTGTTAAATCATTAGTTGATAGAGCTGTAAAAACAAGAGAAGAAAACCTTGATAACCCTGCTGTACCATCAAAAGCTAAAAGAAAAACTTTAGCATATAATGTGGATTTTAATGCGAGCTTAAAAAAGAATTTATTTGTTGCAACACAACCTGGTTATGCTATAGATATTAGTGTTGATCCGGGAGGAAGAATTGAATTTAATATATATGATAAGCAAACAGGAGAGAAACTTTTGGTACATACTGATGGTAAGTATAAAGGAAATCTTAATCCTGTAGTTATTAATCAGGTTAATGTTGAAGCTGTAAACGCGGATCAAAATTATTTAAAAGCCCTTGATGATATAATTGCTGAGATTAATAAGACAGATGTTGCAAAATCATTAAAGATAAAATTAGATAGATCTAGTTTTAGAAAAAGCTTTTCCGAAAAAGCTAAGGTACAAGAAATAGTAGATAATACAACCACTACTTTAGATGATAGAGTAAGATTTGATTATAAGTTAAATCTTGAACAAGATTCAGCTTTTATACAAGCTTCAGAAAATGTACCAGCTAACCTGGGTAAATCTGTTAAACAAACACCTCAAGAAAAAGAAAACACTCAAACTCTAGAGGAGAAGCTTGCTGAAATGAGTGCAACAAATGAAGAGCCTACAAGTACAGAAGATCCTGAACTTTCTTTAGAAGAACAAAAACAAAATCTTAAGGATCAAATTGCTGCAAGAAGAAAAGAAATAATTGCAAACAATACTGATAGAAAAACATTAAAAGAAGAAATTGCCAATGATACTATTCTTAATGATCTTGAAGCTAAATTAAGAACAATACAAGCTAATAAAATAATTAGTCCAAACTTATCTATAAATGATGTAGAGGATATTAATGTATTTAAATCATGGGCTGCATCTTCATTGCCAGGATTTATTTCTATAGATGACATTACTGTTTTAGGTAATAACATGAAATCAGGTGGTGTTAGAGTTGGTGCATTTGTTTTAGACTTAAATGATATAGCTGGAAAT
>Ga0208161_1001270_pt1 | contig 13532 bp, 10 predicted proteins | sample CB_VirMetaG_3_FD_184538 | JGI IMG/M metagenome (GOLD analysis project Ga0208161, IMG submission 184538) | Freshwater to marine saline gradient viral communities from Chesapeake Bay - CB_1508_1S Viral MetaG (SPAdes) (version 4) | ecosystem: Environmental > Aquatic > Marine > Coastal | place: USA...
GCTTGCGGGCGAGGATGGCGAGCTCGACTACGACTGAGGTCCGCATCATGCCAACGATTGACCGCCTCTCGACCATCGACAACGTCACCGGCAGCGATCAAGTGCCGCTGTACGACGCCAGCAACGGGCAGGCGCGCAAGGCGTCCATGGCGCAGGTGTTGGCGTACTTCCAGAACACGTTTGCGTCGCCTGAGTTTGACGTGATTATCTCGTCGCCAATCGCTGGCTTCAACCAACAGCTTGCAGCGTCGACGAAGTCCATTTGGCTCATCCTCACGCCTGCGGGCACGCTGGCCAGCGGCACCGTCACGCTTCCGCCCGTTGCCAGTTGCTTTGACGGCCAAGAGGTGCTGGTGACGTCGACGCAGCAGATCACGGCGCTGACCATCGCGGGCAATGGGGCGTCACTGAGTGGCGAACCATCCTCGCTTGGCGCCGAGGGCTTCTTCCGCCTGCGCTACAACACGCTGCAGGAGACGTGGTACGCGGTGGGCGCCAACGTGGCCAGCACGTTCACCAACCTCACAGTGACGGGTGACCTTGTCGTTGGCGACGACGTCACCGTGGCCGGTGACCTCGACGTCGGCGGCGGCGACGTTGCGGCCGACACGCTGACGGTCACCACGTCGGGGACAGTGGCCGGCGCTGCCATCGTGACCATTTCGGCGACGCAGACGCTCACCAACAAGACGCTGACGGGCGCTGTCACTGACGCCATCAAGACGGGCGGTGCTGTAACCTCGACGGTGGCGTTGTTGAACACGCTGTATCCACCGGCGACAAGTACCGGTTTCCGCACAGTCGTTGTCGATGCTTCATCAACGCTTGCCGCCAACATTGGGACAACCGTTTTAGGCGGAGGGTCCAATGTCGTCCCTGTCTACTGTGACGGCGTGTCATGGAAATACGGCTGAATGCGTGTCCCCATCTTCTCTGGCATCTACTCGGATAGCGGGCCAGATCTGCGCATCAGCTATCCGGTAAACATGGTGCCGACGCCGCTGCCCAACGGCGTCAGCGATGGCTACCTGCGCCCTGCAGATGGCCTCGTCGAGGTGGGGCAAGCGACGGGCCTCGGGCCTGCGCGCGGCGGCATCAACTGGCAGGGCACGCTCTACCGCGTGATGGGCACCAAGCTGGTGAGCATCAGCGCTGACGGCACCGTGACGACGCTCGGCGACGTTGGCGACGGCGGCCCCGTGTCGATGACGTATGACTTCGACCGCCTCGCCATCATCAGCGGCGGCGGGCTCTACTACTACGACGGCAGCACCGTTACACAGGTGACGGACCCTGACCTCGGTTACATCCTTGATGGCGTTTGGATTGATGGCTACTTCTTTCTGACGGATGGCGAGTTTCTGATCGTCACCGACTTGACGGACCCGACAAGCATCAACCCGCTGCGCTACGCCAGCGCCGAAAGCAACCCCGACCCCATCGTCGCGGTGTTGCGCTTGCGCGGCGAGGTCTACGCCGTGGGCCGTTACACCATCGAGCCCTTCGACAACGTCGGCGGCACGGGATTCCCTTTCGATCGCAACAGCGGTGGCATCATGGTGCGTGGCGCCGTGGGGCCGAAGGCGTGCACCGTCGTCGACGACTTCATCGCCTTCGTTGGCGGTGCCGAAAACGAAGCACCCGGCGTGTGGCTGGGGCGCAATGGGCAGACACAGAAGATCTCCACCGTCGAGATTGACCGCATCCTGGCGGACTACACCGAGGCGCAGCTGGCCACGGCGGTGCTTGAGAATCGCAACGACAACGCGCACCAGCACCTCTACTTGCACCTCCCTGACCGCACGCTGGTCTACGACATCACCGGCACGGCAGCGGCCGGCGCGGCCATCTGGTTTGTGCTGACGTCGTCGCTGACGGGGCACGCGCGCTATCGTGGCCGCTATTTCGTCTGGGCCTATGACAACTGGCAGGTGGCCGACACCGACAGCGTGCGCGTGGGTATTGTCTCGCAGACCACCAGCGCCCATTGGGGCAGCAAGGTGCGGTGGGAGTTCGCGACGGTCATCGCGTACAACGAGAGCCGAGGCGCGCTCTTTCATGAGCTCGAGCTGGTCTCTCTCACCGGCCGCACGGCGCTTGGCGTCGACCCCACTGTGGCCACCAGCTACAGCCTTGACGGCGTCGAGTGGTCGCAAGACCGCGCCATCTACGCCGGCAAGCTGGGCAACCGCTCCAAGCGCATCATCTGGCGCCGCAACGGGTCCATGCGCAGCACCCGCATGCAGCGCTTTCGCGGCAACAGCGATGCCCACCTCAGCGTGCTGCGCCTCGAGGCCACGCTCGAGCCGCTGCAATGGTGACGCCGCTGAAGCTGAACCGGCAGCAGCTGAGCGTCATCTGCCGTGGCGACCCCGACGCCATTCGTCAGTTCGAGCGCCTCTTTGCCGAGGTGAACTCGCTGGAGTCTGGCGGTAGCGGCGGCGCGCCAACGGATGCGGCGTATGTGACGCTGTCGACGAACGCCACGCTGACGGGTGAGCGCGTGCTGACGGCAGGCACGGGGATCAGCATCACCGACGGTGGCGCCGGGTCCACTGTGACCATAGCGGCGACGGGCGCCCCGCCGACGGGTGCAGCAGGCGGTGACCTCACGGGCACCTACCCGAATCCGACGATTGCGACTGACGCGGTGACGACGGCGAAGATTCTTGACGCCAACGTGACGACGGCCAAGGTCGCAGACCTCGCCGTCACGAACGCGAAGCTGGCCGACGCAGCGGTCACAAACGCCAAGCTGGCCAATATGGCGGCCTCGACGGTCAAGGGGCGCACGGGCGGCTCAGGCCCTCCCGAAGATCTCACAATCGGCGCGTCGCTGTCGTTTGCTGGGAACGAGCTTCGTCGGTCTGCGCTCACCGGCGACGTCACAGCGTCAGCCAACAACAACGTGACCACAATCGCGAACAACGCCGTCACAAACACCAAGTTGCGCGACAGCAGCGCGTTGTCCGTCATCGGGCGCAGCGCCAACAGCACCGGCGACCCCGCCGACATCAGCGCAGGCACCGACGGGCACGTTCTGCGACGCAGCGGCACCACGCTGGGCTTTGGCCAGGTTGCCACAGCGGGCATCGCCACCTTCGCCGTGACGGCCAATGAAATCGCCAACGGCGCTGTCACAGACGCCAAGCTGTCAGACATGGCGGCATCGACGCTGAAGGGTCGTGGGTCGGCCAGCGGAACTGGCGACCCGCAAGACCTCACCATGGGTGGCGGCGTCGATATCTCGGGCACCACGGTCGTCCGTAGCGCGCTGATTGGCGACGTGACGGCATCGCAGGGAAGCAACACGACGGTCATTGCCAACGACGCCGTCACGACGGTCAAGATCCTCGACAACAACGTCACCAACGCCAAGTTGGCTCAAGTGGCCACGGCGACCTTCAAGGGCCGCGTCACGGCTGGCACGGGCGACCCCGAGGATTTGACCGGCACACAGGCCACGGCGCTGCTTGACACGTTCACGTCGTCGCTGCAGGGGCTTGTTCCGGCGTCGGGCGGCGGGACGCGCAACTACGCCCGCGCCGACGGTACATGGGCCGCGCCAGCGCAGGGGTCGTCTGTCACGTCGGACACCGACATCGTCGTCTCGGGCACCATCACGTTGGATGAGGTGCTGGAGGTTGGGCGGTACCGCGTTGACTTGTGCGTGATGGTCGACATTGTCGGCGGGTCTGGTGGCAATGGTTTGATCATCAACAACGCCAACAGCGGCGGCCTCGTCATCACGGCGACGAACTACGCGGTCTGGGCTGTCGAGAGCACCACGCCAAACATGTTCGCCGTCGCGTCTGGATCCAGTTCATTCTTGTTCAGCGGCTACTCGTCGAGTACGGGCATGTATCGTATCGACGCCGTCATTGACGTGACGACGGGCGGGACGTTGGCTTTCGACCTCGCCGTGCAAAACACCCCGACTTCTGTCACTATCCTTGCCGGCACCTTTCTCACATGCACGAGGATCGGATGACCGACGACATCGCCAAGGCCGCAGAGACAGGCATCATGACTCCCGACGTCGAGGCGAAGCTGATGGCTCTGCCGCAGGAGCCTTGCCCCGTCGTCCACCACTTCGGCCCCGGCATCTACATCCGCGAGGTGCACATGCCTGCGGGGACGCTCATCGTCGGGCGCAACCATCGGGCGCCGCACCTTAACATCATGCTCAAGGGCGCGCTTCTGCTCATTGACGGCGACCGCCGCATCCCGATGCATGCGCCGCAGATGTTCACCAGCCAAGGCGGACGCAAGACGGCGTACATCGTCGAGGACACCGTGTGGCAAAACCTCATCGCCACCGACGAGACAGACATCGCCAAGATTGAGGCCATGATGTTTGACGACGTCGAGGTCTACACGGCGCACCACGCGCAAGCGCTTGTCGATGCGCGCGAGGCTCACCAGCCCGACCGCAACGACTTCGACCGCTTCCTCGCTGAAGAGGGCCTGACCGCCGAGACGGTGCGGGCCATGTCCGAAGACCTCTCCGACCAGATGAGCATGCCCGAAGGCTTCCTCGGCACTGTGCAAGTGTGGCCATCGCCCATTGAGGGAAACGGGCTTTTCACGTCGTCGGGCGCCAAGGCCGGACAGGTCATCTGCCCAGCGCGCCTCGGCGGCAAGCGGACGCCAGCCGGGCGCTACACGAACCACAGCCCGACGCCCAACGCACACTTTGTGGCCACTGGTCAAGGTGATATTTTGTTGGTAGCGTTGCGCGACATTGCAGGCTGTCACGGTGGCGACCACGGCGAAGAAATCACCGTCGACTACCGTCAAGCGGTCGCGACGGCGAGAGGTGCAGCATGAGCGGAATCGGACTTGCGATCGGTGCTGGTGCGAACGTTGCCCTTGGCGCGGGCGCTTTGGCTGGCGGCAAGTGGCTCGCCGAGAACTGGGGCAAAGAGGAAGAGAACGCCGCACGCCAAGCCGGCCGCCGTCAGGGTGTGCGCCTTGGCGAGGCCGAGCAGATTCTTGCCGACGCCACTGGCCAAGCCGTGGGCGGACTCAACCCCTATCAGCAGGCGGGCGATGCCGCGCTGCAGCAACAGCAGGCGTTGAGCGGCGCGCTGGGGCCCGAGGCGCAGGCGGCGGCATACGAGGCCATCGCCCAGAGCCAAGGATTTCAAGCGCTCGAGCAACAGGGCCAAGAGGCGATTCTGGCCAACGCCTCGGCGACTGGCGGCCTGCGCGGCGGCAACACTCAGGCGGCGCTGGCGCAGTTCAGCCCGGCGCTGCTTCAACAATTCATCCAGCAGCAATATGGCATGCTCGGCGGCCTGTCGGGCATGGGCCTGTCGGCCGCTGGCCAGGCGGGCAGCTTCGGCTTGCAAGGTGCCGGCGCCCAAGCGGGCTACCGTGGTGAGCGCGGCGCCGTCGAGGCGGGAAGCATTCTCGGGCAACAGCAAGCGCGCACTCAAGCACGCCAACAGCTCATCAACTATGGCCTTCAGGGCGCGGGGCTTGTGGGATCGCTGGCCACTGGCATGCCGATGGGTGGCGGTGGTGGCGCGGCACCGGCGCAGGCCATGCCCCCTGGCCAACCGACGTGGAGCTACTAGATGCCTCAGCCGTACAACTACAGCATCAATCCCGGCTACATCAACCCGGCCCAAGCCGTCATGCAAGGCATGCAGGTGGGCGGCGGGCTTCTGGACTTGCGTGAGCAAGCGCTGCAGCGCGACCAAGCGGCGGCGATGCGCCCCATCCAACAGCAACAGGCCGAGCTCGGCCTGCGCGTCGGATTGAGTGCTGAGCAACAGATGCTGGCGCAACAACAGATGCAAGCGGCGGCGGCGCAGTCGGCGGCGGTGCGCGCTGCCAAGATGGAGGAGGATCTTCAGAAACTCCGTCAGAACCCGTCGGTCGAGGCAACGCATAACTTCTTCATGGCGTATCCAGAGCATCCGCTGGCGAAGCAATACGACAAGGTCATCGCCGGCCGTACCGACGCACAGAAGGAGCAAGACTTCCGTTCGATGGTGCAGATCAACGCTGCGCTTGATTCTGGCGACATCGATGCGGCTGAACGCTTCATGCGCACCGAGGCCGAGAAGTTTGGCAAGGCCGGCGACACCGAGCAACAGAAGACCATGCTCAACGCCGCTGAGATGCTGCGCAACAACCCGCAGGCGGCCCACGGGGCGGCGCAAGCGATGCTGGTGCGGCTGGCGCCGACGATTGGCAAAGACATCACGTCGCTGCGCACGTCTGAGTCTGATGTGGCCAAAGCAGAGGCTGAGGCCAAAGAGGCCGGCGCTAAAGCGCAAATCAGCGAGGCGAAGGCGAAGACAGCCTTCGACCAAGCCATCGCCGATCTTGGCCTGACGAAGGCGCAGGCGGCGAAGTATTGGGCCGACATCCAGCGCGACAAAGAGGCATCGGCGCTCGCTCGCGACAAAGCCGAGGGCGAGAAGCAAGGCAAGCCCCTCGAGGCCAGCGCAGTCAAGGAGATTGGCTCTGGCGCCGCAGCGCTTGGTGCTGTCGCTTCTCTGAGAGCGCTGCGCGACAAGTTTAAAATCGGCACGGGCCCGCTTCGTGCGGCTGGCAACAGCTTTGCCCAAATCATCGGCATGGATGACCCCAACGTCACCCAATACCGCGCCGAAATCGCGACCATCACGAATCAGATCATCAAAGAGCTTTCGGGCGCTGCCGTTTCAGAGTCTGAGATGGCGCGCATTCGTGAAGGGATGCCGACATACAGCGATGATGACAACGCCTTCAACGCCAAACTCAAAGCGACAGAGAAATCTGTGGCACGAGCACTTCGCGAGGCGCTCAAGGCCAATCGTGCGGCAGGGCGTGACGTCAGCAAATTTGCCGAGGCCGAGGCAGACGCCATCTTCGCGTCATCGGAGGATTGAGTGCCTGATGTCCTGATGGAATACAAAGGCCAGCGCAAGCGCGTGAAGGCTTCCGACGTCGACACGATCACCAAGGCCGGTGGTCGCGTCGTTGAAGAAGCCGCAATGCCTGCCCAAGCCCCTGCACCCCAACTGGCTGGCGAGTCCGACGCCGAGGCGCCTGGTCTTTTGGACCGCATCCGCGCGGGCGCTGAGGAGTTTGGCCAGCGCATGCAGCCCGAGGCGCAGGCCATGCGTACGGGCACCGCGAAGGGTCTGACGCTCGGCCTCGACGATGTGGCGGCCGGCGCTGGTGCGTTTCTCGGCGACGTCATGGCGCGTCAACAGGCGTCAGACGAGGCCATGCTGTCTGGCGGCGGTGAGTCGTTGGCGGACAGCATCCGCGCGGCTGGTGTTGCGTTTCACCAGGGCCAGCAAGAGCGCCGCGCTGAGACGGAGGTCATCAAAGAGAAGGCGCCTGAGTCGTTCTCGGCGGGCGAAATCCTCGGCACGCTGCTTGTGCCAGTGTCCAGCGTCAAGGGTGCGGCTGCGGCCGGAGCCGCTGGTGGCGTGGGCTTCTCAGACGCCGACACTCTCGAGGATGCTGCTGCATCGGCAGCCCTCGGCGGCGCCGTGGGTGGTCTCGTTGGCAAGGCTGCACCTAAAGCTGTCGAGGGATTACGCGCGGCCGGCGCCAAGGCGGGCAACTTCGCCCGCGACGTCGCGCAAAAGGGCCTTGAGCGCGTCGGTAGTCGCGCGGACGAACTTCGCGTGCTGACCACAATGGGCGCCACGGGCGGCACCATCAGCAACCCACAGATTCTCAAAGAGGTGGCCAACGTGCCAGGCGGCGTCTCGGCGCTGGCCAACACGCTGCGTGAGACGGGCGTCTCAAAGGGCATCACCACCACCGGCCGCATCGCTGAGAAGGCGGCAGCCCTTGAACAGAAGGCCGGCGCCGAGATTGGTCGTCTTGTCGACGACGCCACGACGGCGGGCGGCTTCGTCGAGGTTGGCGCCATCACCGCGCGCCTGCGTGATCAAGCCGCCAAGGCCGTCAGCGGCGGCAAGGGCATCAGCGCCGTGCAACAGAAAGAGGCCAACGCCTTGCTGCGGTTGGCTGGCAAACTTGACGATATGTTCCCTGGTGGCGTCGGCCCCGTGCGCGAGGTCAAGGACGCCAGTGTGGCGCTCGCTCAAGACGCTCAGGCGGCCTACCGCGCCCGCATTGCTGGCCGAGACGTCGAGGGACAGGGTCGGGCTCTGATGGAAGCCCGGCGCGCCACAGAGGGCGGTGTCGACGAAGCCATTGCTGGCCTCGGTATGGAGCCCACGGCCTACCAGACGGCCAAGACGCAGTTTCAAGCCGGGCGTCTGGCGCGCGAGGCGGCAGACGTCAGCCTCGGCCGCGCCAACAAGAACAACCTTCTGGGCCTCACCGATGTTGGTTTGATGGCGTCGACGGGTCCGGTGGGTGTCATCGCGCGCAAGTTCGCGTCACCCATCGCTGCTTCGGCTCGAGCGACCACGGCTGAGTTTGCCCAGGCGGTGGCGCAGCGACTGGTGCAAAGCAAGCCGCTTTCGTCGGCGGCTGGCCCGTGGACAAAGAAAGTGGCCGAGGCTTCCGGCAACCCGTCGTTACTGATGCGCGTCGTTGGCGACATGATGAAAGACCCCAAAGCCGAGGCGGCTTTGCGGGCGGACGTGGCTAAAGAGACCATCGCGGCGGCGCCCAAAGAGCAGCGGCGTGAGCTCGCCGCGACTGCGCTGTCAGCGCTTGGTGGCCCACAGTTCAGCGCGGCCGACTTCGCCAAGAACTACGCCCAAGCGCGCACTCAGGGCGGCCCCTACGCTGCGATCATCAAAGAGGTGGGGCGTCCTGGCGATGAGTTCCTGACGTCGCTTTACGGGGCATCCAAGAAAGCCAAAAATGACGCCGTCTTCGCGGGCGTGTTGGCGGCTATGGGCGACGGCACCTTGAGCGGTGCGCTCAAAAGCGATGCGACCTTGCTGTCGAAAGCGGCGGCGGCGATGCGTGACCCGGCGATGGTTCGCCTGTCTGGCGGCAAGCCGTCTCGCGGCGCCGTCAAGGCCGCGGCCAACTCCAAAGCCTTGCGCGACTTCCTGCGAGCGGCCAAGATGCCGAGCAAGCCAGCGGACGCTGAGGCGTGGCTGCAAGAGGTGACCAATGGCCGTTGAAGTTAAACCACCATTTCCGCTCTTCACCGACACGTCCGGCGCCCCGGTTGACGCCGGGTATATCTACATCGGCACGGCCAACACCGACCCGGTGCAGAACCCCATTGCGGTGTTCTTCGACGCGGCGCTGAGCGTGCCAGCAGCCCAGCCCATCCGCACCATTGGCGGCTACCCGGCACGCAACGGCAGCGCGGCCGCGCTCTTTTGCGGCAGCAACTACAGCATCTCGGTGCGCGACAAGAACGGCGTTGAGGTGTTCACTTCGGCTTCGGCGGCGCTGAACGGCAGCGACATCACCCTGGCGTCTGGCGAGTCGCTGACGGCTGAGAGCGGGTCCAGCATTGACCTCGAAGACGGCGCTGCGCTCAACATCGGTGACGCCAGCGGCGCCGGTGTCGTCGTCACGGTGGCGGCAAATGCGCGCTTTGCGGGTGCGCTGGTGCCGACAGTGGCCGGGACGGACTTGGGCTCGACGGCGCTCCCGTGGGACGCGAATCTGAAAGCGGTTGTCGTCGCCGACACGCTGAGCCCTGACGCGGCGAACAGCGCCACGGTGGGCAGCAACAGCCTTCCGTTCACGTCGGTGACGGCGTCGGCGGTAGCAGCAAAGACGGTGGCAACCTACGACACAGATCAGCCTGCGTCGACGTCGGATTTGGTGAAGCGGACGCAACTTGAGTGCTTGCTGGCGGCGTGCGTCCAGACCAGCTCCAGCGCGTCGGCGTCGCTTGAAGAACTCAAGAATGTTGCAAGCATCACCTACAACTCCCCCGGCAGCTACACGATCACGTTCACCAGGGACATCGGCACTGGTGGCAAGGTGCCTCATGCGACGCTGCGTGACGGGCCTGGTGAAATCGCCGTCTCGTGCGGGTCAGCGTCAGCCCTTGTTCTCACCTTCACCTCTGGCGGCGTTGCCGCCGACAAAGCGTTCTCCTTCTCTGTCATCGGCAACCCAGGCGTCGCCGACCCCATCAGCTGAAAGGCCTCATGAACCGCAACACTCTCATCCTTGTTCTCGTCGCCGTCATCGCTGGCGCCATCATCACGCCAGCGGTGCAGGCCCTCTCGCCCGCCATGAGCGACCTCAAGACGGCGCCCGTCGTCGCGTGTGGCACCACGCCGACGCTGCTCATCCCGTCGGCGACGGCGGCTGTGACGCCTCCTCGCAGCATCTGCGTGCAGAATGACCAGAGCGCCACCGTCTACGTCGGCGGCAGCGACGTCACCACGTCGACGGGGTTTGTGATTCCCGACGGCAGCACCACGCCGCAGAACTTCTGCTTCGATGCCTATCGCGCTTACTGCGTTGTCGAGTCGTCGACAAGCAACGTGCGCGTCTCGTTTGGCACGGGGTACAGCGGAAAATGAACGTTGCTATTGCGCTCCTTGTCGCTGCCACGTCGCTGCGTCCTGGTGGGGACATGCGCGACGTGTCGCTCCGCCCGACCACTGGCGGCGGCGGTGCCGTGCTATGGACACCCGCTGACCTTGGCGCTTTGCTGGCCCTGTGGCTTGATGCTGACGATGCAAGCACGATCACGCTCAACGGCACAACCGTGAGTCAATGGAACGACAAGAGCGGCAACGCCAGACATGCAAGCCAAGCAACGGCAGCGAATCAGCCCACCTATACGACCAGCGGGCTGAACGGCAAGCCTGTTATTAGCTTTGATGGCCTCGATGATGAGCTTATTACTACGCCGTTTGCCCTTGGCGAAACAGCGGCGATGGTAGCTCAAAGAAGCAGCATTGATCAGCCTGTTATAGAGGCCCCTATCGCGACTAATAGAGGTTTCTGGGGTAGCGTATATCCTGGCTTTACCACTCATCTTGATTACGCTGTAAGCGGTGGTCCTCTTTTGTCGGCACCACCTAATTCAGCGGTAACGACCCCCTCTCTTGTTTCACAGACAGGGCTTCTACAAACCTCAACCTTTGCATATAAAATCGGGTCAGCAACGCCAGGCTATCTAAATTTAAATGGTTTTATTGCTGAGGTCGTTGTAACCGATCCTTTGCTGTCCACCGCTGACCGTCAGAAGCTCGAAGGCTATCTCGCGTGGAAATGGGGTCTTGAAGCCAACCTGCCCGCAGACCATCCGTACAAATCGGCGCCACCAACCACTAGTGGCGCGAGCACCGTCACCATCGACGCCATGCCCTACACTCGCACGGTGACATGCGACACCTACACGGTGACGGGCTACTATACGGGCACTGCACCGACGACGTGGTCCGCCTCGCCGTCGGGTGACACCGGGTCATGCACCGACACCGGCGGCGGCACGTTTTCATGTGTCGTCGACGTCGACCCCGACGCCAGCGGCGAGGGCGTCGAGACGATCACGATCGGAAGCGAAACCGTCGATATCGGATTCTATGTCGCTGGTTCACATTCTTGCTTTCTCGCTCAGAGTGTCGACGGCAGTTACAACAGCACCCTCGCCGACAGCGACCCCGTGGCGACGTGGGAGAATCTCGGGTCCAGCGCCCTTGACGTCACGCAGGGCACGGCGGCGAATCAGCCGACGTTCAAGACGTCGATCGTCGGCGGCAACCCGGTGGTGCGGTGTGATGGTGGGGACCGATTGGATGCAGCCACAGCGAGCGATTGGACGTTCCTGCATGATGGCACAGGTTCTTCAATCGGTTCTGTGACAAGCACATCAACATCTGGCTTTGGGACCATTGCGGCAACATCAGCTGGGTCAGGTTCAAGTATTGGTTTCGGTTTGCGCCATGCAACAACGTTTGCGGTGAACTATTTTCAATTTATATCAACGACGTCGATCACAGTTTCGACATCAGCGAACGCTGTAATCAGCGGGGGTTTCAATAGCGAGACCGTGACGAATGCATCATCGGAAACCCCCGATATTGTGCTTTATTTCAATGGGTTATCGGCAGATGCTGGGAACCCATCAGCGATATCGTCGAGCGACCCATCCAACCCGCTTAGCGTGTGCGCAACGCCAGCGGGCGCGGTAAGACTCACCGGCGACCTTTTCCGCGTCCTCATCTACACTGGCGTCCTCGACGCCACCCAACGCGCCATCAACCAAGCCGTCGACGAGTGGGCCCTTGGCGGCTCACTTCCGGTGACGCCGCCGACTGTCCATGTCGACGCCAGCGATCTCAGCAGCATCACATCTCCTGATGCGCCGGTGACCGCGTGGATCAACACAGTGGACCCTCCAGACACGTTTATTGAGGCCACCAACCCGCCGACACATAGCGGCACCGGAGCAAGTGCTCAGGTGGACTTTGACGGCGCCAACGACAAACTTGAAGATAGCACGTTCATTTGGTCGAGATCGCCGACCGCATGGCACATCATCGCAGTCGTTACGCCAGACGCCGTCGACACAAACGGCACCGGCGCGAACTGCTATCTAAACGACCCCGTCATCAATGACGGTGGTCCATATCGTGGGTTGTTTTTTCGCAACAGCGGCGGTGTCGATTACGCGATCGCATACAATTGGGATGGGACAGCAGACTGCGCAGAGACACCAATCACGGTCGGAAAGAAACAAGTTCTCGACGCTTCGCTGTCTGGCGGGGATGTCCGAATCGGTGTGAATGGTGGAGCATTAACGTCGACGGCATCAGGGGCAACGACAGTGTCACCAGCCAGTGTTCAGATCGGAAAAAACAAATCTGGCAGTCAATTCTTCGACGGCAAGGTCCATGAAATTTATTTTGTCCCAGCTGCCTTGTCGACTGTCGATCGGGCAAATCTTGTCGACAGCCTCATGCAGAAGTGGGAGGTGACACCATGAGCCGCCTTCGACAGGTTTTCCTCGCCATCCCGTCAATCGGCCTCGCGGCTGCGCTGGCGCTGTATGGCGTGTCTGACGACGAGATGCGCGACGCCGTCATTGACGCCAGTGTCACGCTGCGGGCGATGGGCAGGACACCGGAGCAGATCGTGGACCTCATCGTCGCGGAATCCGGCGCGGCGCGTGACGAGGTCGAGCCCGTCGTGCGCCTCGCGGTGGGCAGCGTGGGTCGTGACCCGCGCTCTTTGCGCACGGTGTCGGTCGCGGTGCTTGTCGACGACGACAAGACAGCAGAAGCTGTCGAGGCCTACGCACAAGCGTTCTGTGCCCCGCTGCTTGAGTTTGCCGACGCAACCAACCCTGTCGTCGCGGAATGCCTCGACAAGCAACGGCAAGCGTCTGGCGTCGCACAATGCGTGGATGGCGTCGTCGCCGGATACTTGATCAAGTCACCCGCGACACCGCCACAGACGGCGTTGGCGCACCAGTGGCTCGATCCCGTGTCGACCGTCCTCGAGGTCGACCCTGCATCTGAGCTCGCAGCGCGTGGATGGGGAGCGTGCCCGGATGATGAGACCTGACGTCTACGGCTCCGTCAGCGGCGGCGGGCCCGCTATCACCTACCTCGCTGGCGGCGTGGCGGCGCTCGATGCCCGGTGTCGTGTGCTTGGGTGGTCGGGCG
>Ga0208161_1001273_pt1 | contig 13524 bp, 20 predicted proteins | sample CB_VirMetaG_3_FD_184538 | JGI IMG/M metagenome (GOLD analysis project Ga0208161, IMG submission 184538) | Freshwater to marine saline gradient viral communities from Chesapeake Bay - CB_1508_1S Viral MetaG (SPAdes) (version 4) | ecosystem: Environmental > Aquatic > Marine > Coastal | place: USA...
ATTCCATATTTTTCTATAATTTCTATAAACATTTTTTATATTTTTCAATAATTTCTAAAAACTTATCATTTACTTTACAATTTTATTAAACTTGTTTTTGTTTCTTTCTAATATGGAGACAAATAGTCGTACTCCCTATTGCTGATTTAATAAATCTTTCTTTATTATCTACTAAATCAACACTAAATGTATTAATATATGTCTCTCCTATATTACCAATATCAAGATAAGTCTTTTCACCAGGTTCAAAGAACAGGCCCCCAACTTGATTGCCTGCATTGTCGAAACGAGGACAGTGATAAATAATCTTTGATTCATTTCCAGTTACACCATTGACAGATCTTTGGGTTAGGGAAGTAAGTCGTACAAATACAGATTGATTGGATATTGTTTTTGGTACTGCATCGCTTGTGAATGTGACGGCGGATCCATTTTTGCTTGTAGGTTGATCTTTAGCATTATCATCAAATCCGAGGACATATCTCATATTCGCAAAATCACTTGGAATGTATCTTTGGGATTCACCTACAATCGGAACAGGAGCATATTCCTGAGATATCTTTCCGTTCTGTGTTTCAACAAATGTATGTTCTGCTGTTCCCAATGTCATATCATTAAATACACGGAAATCAACTTCCTTTAATTTACCTACTTCTCCAAGGTTTATCATTGTATTATACCAATCAAAATTAATTAGTCTTTCTCTTAGTGGTAATTGAATTGATTTACTTTCATCAAATCCATCATATTTAAATCCAGTAAGATTATTTTTACATTTATATTCCGCGAAATCTAGATATTGATTCTTAGCATCTCCAGCTGCTAATGTATCTTTAATTTCCATCTTAGGATAAAGATAAGTACAAGTCTGGGCGATTGGTTTAAAGTAATTGTATTTACCATCAGGTGTTCCTAATGTTGGATTTGTAACTACGATTTGACTTGCTCCTGCGACACTTAATTTTAATTTAACAGCTTCTCCAGATGTTTCAAAATGAACTCTACTATATGATGAAGCATTTACACCTAGATCATAAGGTTGTGTGAAATTCGCACCAGTAAATCCCCAATATATTACTTCCTGCATCTCAAGTGTAGGATTTTCATTATCATCTGATTTGACAGCATGGTATAATCTTAATTTATGAGTAGCAGAGGCATTATCATAAAAAGCACAGGCAAGATAATCGTAAAATCCAATGAAACCAGGACCATTGAAATATTCTGGTTCTGTGAAATCTCTATCTATGATTGTTCCATTTTCATCTGTAAATTCAAACTCTGGATTACAATATCTACTTAATCCCACGAACCAAGAAGAAGCATTTCCGAAATCAACTTCAAGATCACCATCAGCAAGATCACAAGGAGCATTTGTAAATTGGGCGAAAGCTCGCGGATCTTCAGATCCATTTCCAGATGTTTTTGTAAATCTAAAATTAGTCGTTCCATCATATGACCATCCATTAGAGTCTTCTGTAGCACTGATGACATCATTAGTACCAGGGCGATTATTTCCTGATGCTGTCGCAGATCGATCATAAGTTAAATTATAACCATCAAAGGAAGCATTGGATGCCGACCTCTGAACACTAGCATTTGCGAGTCCTTGAAAGTTCGGATGGTAAAGACCTCTATTCATCGCCACTTTAAGTTTATCAACAAATGATTCAGCATTGTATGTTCCCCTATCTACTGTGATTTTTGCTGGGTATCTGGTTGATTCATTGATTGAATCTAAATAACCAGCAACATCTACATCAACTCTTTTTCCTATGTATTGATACATAGTATCATTCCAATTCCTTACTTCAAAATCTCCGTCTAGATTTAATTTAATTGATTGAAGGGCAACCTCCGAATCTGCTGGAATAACTATGGGAGTTTGTAATGTGTTTGTAAATGAATAAGGTGTCTTGATTCCTCCAACACGAGGAAGGTTATCTTCCGATTCATTAAATGATGTATTAGATAGTACAATTAAAGACATGTTTTATAATTATTAAAACATAAAAAAAATATTTACTAAATTTAATAAACTTTTAATGCCGAAAAAAATGAAACAATGTTCGTATGATAATGATAGATGTTTTAATCTTGATGAAAGACAAGAAGATGAAAAGAAAGTAAAAGCAAAGGATGTATTTCAAGGATACTCCTCTAAAAAAACTACGAATACTAATAATAAGCAAAGCAAAAGCAATACGAAAAAATCTAAATATTAATAATTATTTCTTACTAGCATTCACAGCAGCATTAACGATTTGAGTTATTAAATTAGCATCTATTCCTCCTGATGTTTTTGATTTTAACTCACTTATTTCTTGTTTTAATTTAACTATTTGTTCTGTTGATTCTATATGTTGATCTCTTAATTCTTCATATTTTTCTCTTGATACTCTGTTTTTATTTTCTTCATTATCTATGTATCTTGTATTAATTTGATTTCTTAGTACTCTAATTGATTGCTGTAAATCATTTACTTTTGATTCCCAATGTCTTTCTGTATCTGCTCTGACTTCTTCTCTTATTTCATCTAAATACATTGCCTTCTCATAATCTTTCCTACATTGTTTTTCATCTTTTAATCTTTTATTTTCTTGCTTTACTTGATTTAACTCTTTCGCAAGTTTCCTGTGATAAATGACATCATTACTGAGCATTGCTTGTTTAATTAATTGTTTAGTTGATTGAGGGATATTTGGATCATTAAATATATATTCAAATCCAGTTTTAAATTCTCTATTTCTATTGTACTGAGCATTCTTCCATTTTTTGTATGTACTTGGATCTTCTTTCTGTATTTGTTTCCTTTCTTCTTCTATCTCTGGATTTGGAGTATAAGAATATAATCCATCTTCAAAAAAGGTTAAACCAGTTTTTGCGAGTTCTTCTACTGAACAATTCATTAATAGTATAATATATATTTTTTTAAATAGTTTTGTAAAATTAATATTCTAATTTGTAAAATTAATTTCACAAAACTATTTGTAAAAATTTGGAGTAAATTTAAAGAAAATGAAATTATTTAAAAGGCATTACAAAAAGAGTAAAAGGCATTACAAGGGAAAAAGTGGAATTACAAGGCATTACAAGGCATTACAAGGGGAATGGGAAATTTGGAAAAGATAACTTTTTGAAAATGAAAAAATTCAGAAAATGGAGATCTGAATATTCTATACAAAAGACTTGTGAATCAAAAATCTCGGATTACCTTATAATGCCTTGTAATGCCTTGTAAATCACCTGTTCCCCCTTTTAATTGATTTGTAATTACCTTTCACGGGGTTTGTAATTGGCTCATTTTTGGCTTAAATTTTACAAATCATTTTAGCCTTTTCATAATTTTATTGGCGGATTTGGCGGGATTTGGCGGGATTTGGCGGATTTGGCGGATTTGGAGGATTTGGAGGATTTGGCGGATTTTACAAATCATTACAAATCATTTTTTAATAAGGTGAATTTTATCTATCTTATGAGCTTTACTTGAGGGATCAATTGCTGCATAGACTCTCGCAACTCCCCAACGAGTCGCAGATTTAACCTGAGGTCGTACAGATTGTGGATTTGAGTAGAATGCTCCTTCTCCTTTCTCTTGTATTACTTTCAGTCCTGAAAGTTTATATCCTGTTAATTTACTTATCTCTGATAGACTATGTGATTCATCTTTCTTGAATCCATATTTCTTATTGAACTTTTGTTTGTATGTCAGTCCCATTTATAGTATATTTATATTAAAATCTTTTCATAATTTTATTTTGAATATCTGAATAGTCTTCTCTTTGTCTTCCAATTTGTAATGAAGGAGTAATGAATGTATTTTCTTTTTGTAATGAGAGCCAGTGAACGTCAATATAATTACAATGTTCATTTTCCTTCTTTAATTTTTCATAACCTTCTTTAAAGTTGTGAATTAATTTATCATAAAAATGTTTCTTTACTAAATAGCAATCTGTATGTCTTCCATCTAATACTTTATTATAGTTCCAAGAGATAAACTCTTTTTTATTTATTTTACCACTAATCATACAGACATCAAAATCAATCTCAGGATAAACAAACTTTTCTTTCGCAACCCATTCAAAGTCATCTTCACAAATGATTACTTCATCATATCCCATTTGTTTTGCTTGTTCCAATGCTTTGATGTGAGATAAAACACAACCCAAATATCCATTCTCAGGAGTTTCTATGGCTTCAATCCTTTCAACAGATTTAAAATCTTTCAATTGATTTACAATATGATCTTTTCTATCTTTTCTTTTTTCTAGATTAATGTAAATAACTGGTATATCTTCCATGGCAACTCCTTTATGTATAATAGCTGAAAAATATTTATCTGATAAAACTCCAAAAATAAATCATTATTATACTCCTGAATATTATGAAATACTTAAAGAAAAAAAATATGAAAAAGTTTTAGAGATTGGAATCGGTCATCCTGATCTAATGAAGAAATATACAAATGATAATTATAGGGCCGGAGCATCGTTGTATATGTGGAAAGATTTTTTTAATGCCTTTGGTACTGAAATATTCGGATGCGATATCAGAGATATACAATTGGAAGGAATAAAAACTTTTGTATGTGATCAAAGTGTTCCTTTACAATTGGAACAGATGATGAATAATATAGGTGAAGTTGATTTTATTATAGATGATGGAAGTCATATTCTGGCCCATCAAATAATATCATTCAAAACATTGTGGAAATATTGTAAAGATATTTATATAATTGAAGATGTTCCTCCACAAAATCTAAATGAGATAGAACAATTATCATTATTATTTCCAAATTGTGAATGTATTAATAAATATATTCATCCAAAAGATAATCAAGGATTTGTAGCATTTAAAAAAAATATTATATTATAATAAAAATGCCCCCAAAAATTGGAAGTGACTATATTAATAATTGTTTAGTTTCAGCAGGATACACTTGGTGTGAAATATTAAACAAATGTGTTAGACTTTGGGAAGAGATGTGTTCTTATCCTGTTAATTGTTTAACTTGGAATGATGGATGTAATATTTGCTCTTTAATTGAGGGAGAAGAAGGAATAACTCTTGGAGTTTGTAGTGAAATGTATTGTTTTACAAGGAATATGCCGTTTTGTCAAGTTCAAACTCCTGAGATTGCTATTGATCCGATGCCTCCAGTAATCAATCCTTTTCTTGGCGATGGGACTATAGGTCATTAAAAATATTTTCATATAATTATTATATTATTAATATTATAAATGCCTCTTACAAAAGAAGGAAAACCAATTCTTTACAGACCATGGAAAAATACATCATCATCAAAAAACAAATATTGGGTATATGTGAAATCTGATACAAAAAAAGGATTTAAAAAAATAGGATTTGGATTGAAAGGTATGGGTCAATATAAAGATAAAGGAGGAAATTATAAATCATTAGATCACGGAGATCCTAAAAGAAGAGCATCATATTTAGCACGAGCGAAAGGTATAAAAAATAAAGATGGAGAATTAACTTGGAAAGATAAAAATACTGCGAACTACTGGTCTGTTCATTATTTATGGTAAAGGACCTTCTACATATTCTAATTTTTCTTCCTCCCCTGAGGGAGAAGGTTTTTGATTAATATAATCTTCTTGTAATTTTTGTTTTTTGTAATCTTCTTCAGATTTAAAATCATACATTAAATTAGGATTTGATTCACCTGTAACAGGATCTTTTTTATCATCAACAGACGGACAACCTTGGAATGTTTTATAAACTTTGATTTCTCTTAAGCCATTGACGATGACTGGTTTTCGTATATTAGGATATTTTCCTTCAAACTTTTTATTAAACATTTGGATTACATCCATATCAATACTTGGTGATGATTCCATAAGATTATCATATTCACTTCTCATTACTTTTAAAAAATCTTTACAAGGTTTTCTTTTTGTATCTTGTAATGATAGTTCAATTTCAATATTTCTTGAGAGTTTCGCCCAAGCGAGAGCAGCGATGCGATGCCCTTCATATATCTCGGCATATTTTAAAAAGGCGAGGAGAGTACCCATTATACCAGCACCAATATTTAAACTTCCAACAAATGCTGAAAATCCTTGTTTATATTCTTGAGGAACATAAGAATCGGCAGCAAAGTTAGCTGTCCCTGTTAATGTACTCAAGATAATCACAGGTATTTGATAGTGATGATATTTGGTTTTATATTTCCTTTGACTGAAACTATGCAAATATTGATAACATAATGCAACCTCGCCCCATTCTGATAAAAGGTCTTCAATTTCATCACTCCAATCATCTATTTCATCAGGTATTTCCCGAGGTGTTTTAAGAGTATTTAAATCCATTTAATATTATTTATATGAAATAAAAAAATAAATTATTATTATTTATAGTTTTTGAAAATATAATATTAATAAGAATAAAATGATGAACGAAACTCGCCAACAGATTATGGAAGATATCCACGAAATTGAAGAACCAGTAGAAGAAAATGATTTACCACCTGTAAAGAAAGCTTTTATCATCGGAAATGGAAGATCAATCAAAGGGATTGATTTTAAGAAATTAGAAGGAGATACATTTGGTATGACTCTTGCCTATAGATATTGGAGGACTATCAACTGGTTCCCAGACTATTACATCAATATAGATCATGTTGTATTAAATCATCATCATAAAGATATTCAAGAGTTTATTAATCAAGATAAATGTAAAGGGTATTTATTATCAAGATCGATCCTACAAACTTGCCCTGAGTTAAAAGAAAATAAGAAAGTTTTGTTCCTTGAGGATCTACAGCGACAGCACGGCAATCCTTTTAGATATTTAATAGACTGGTGTTCGGGGTCCTGTGCTTTTCTGTTCGCAGTGATACTTGGATATAATGAAATTAATACATTGGGTATTGACTGCTCTTATGTTGAGATGATTCCTGAATGTAAGGAACAACCGGATGGAACTTTAATTATTACAAAGACTCCTGAAGAGAATCCAAATTATTTTACAGATGATTACCAGCAAGAAGGAGATGTCTATAACCGCCCCCGTTGTGATTCAGTTCATAAAAGATCCTGGGAAGACCTCACTTTCTTATTGACAGGCTTCGTACATCTCAACAGAATGTGTATGAATGTTTATGCATATACGAATGATGAAGTTGAAGGTTTAACGAGATTTTTTAGCAAGAAAGATATTAAGGAATTGTTAGATCTCTAAATGCTTTGATTTAGATTTTCTCGTATAGGCTGTATCCCAGAACAAATTATTTACATGATTATTTGTTTTATCATTATCTTTATGATGAACTACAGGCAATTTGTCTGGATTGTCTAAATAGTGTTCGGCGACAAGTTTATGAACTGCTCGTATATGATTCTGTTTTCCGTTTCGGGACAGATTCACAAACATATAATTTTCTTTACTTTTTGTTTGTTTTAAGAATATTTTTCTTTTCTTACTCCATACTTGTCCGTTATCGTAGATTAAATAATTATCAAATCCTGTAACTTCCATAATAATTATTTTTACAATATTTTAATTTAACTCAAGAAAATAAATTATAATATTTATCATTGATAAAATGAAAATATTTATCATCAATGGTTATTCAGATAGAAGAGATAAATATGATGAGAACTATACAATGTTTCCTGCGATATGGTGGGAAACAATTACGAATGAAGAGTTAGATAAGTTTCATTTTAGATATAATTGTAAGCTGGATTTAAGAAAGAAGATTACAGCATGTTGCTTATCTCATTTGGAAATGATAAAAAAAATAATTAATGAGGATTTAAAGGATGTTGTTATTCTTGAAGATGATTGTATGATTGATGATCTTGAATTATTGAAAGAAACGATTCATTTACTACCAGATGAGTTTGTTTATTTAGGTGGACAGATCAATGCTCCATTAGTAAAGAATTATTTATCATTTGAAAAGAAAGATAAAGAAACTATTATTTCTTCAATTAGAAATGATAATAAATTGATTCATACAATTCAACCTGAAATATTCAGAATTACTCATGCGTGTGCTTACTATATCCCAAATAAAAATGTAGCATTAAAATTATTATCATCAATTGAAGAAGTTTATAAAGGTAGAAAGTATCGCGCGATAGATGTTATGTACCACGAGTTACAAAAAAGAAAGATAATTACAAAGTTTGTGTTCCCTGCCCAGGGAATATTACACATCCCAGATGCTCGTCGTGGTTTTACATATTCAACATATAAATTAACTGACAATCAAAAAGATTATTAAGCATCTTTTCGTTCTTGTAGAAGCACTCTCCTTTTTTCTTGTTCCTCAAAATCCCAACGACCACAAGTAGCACAGGTCGGGACATCTTCCCTAAACATTGAATCATATATTGTAAGAACTGGTTTTTGTTGTCTTCCGCAAATCCAACAACTCCCTATTGTTGCTTCTGATACTCTGCTTCTGAGTATTTGTTCCTTTTCTTCCCTTTGCTTTTCCCTTTGCTGTTCTTGCCACTCCTTTTGTTCCCTTATCTTTTTTTCTTCCATTTCCTTTTGTTTCCTTTGATTTTTAAGATACCTCTCTCTCTGCTCTGGAGTCCAGCGAGACATCTTTCCCATTGCGAGTTGTTTGGTTGATATGTTATTTTCAACACATTTTCAAATTTCAATATCAATGTAATAAACTTAAAATTAAAATATTTATCATTACTATAAATGAAAATAGCAATCCTCATTCCTTCGACTACAACAAATCGTGATTGGAAATGTATTACAGAAACATATTTATGGAATAGTATCATATCATTTGTTAGCAAATCTAATCCTGAGTATGAATACAAGTTTTATATTGGAGTTGATAAAGATGATAAAATCTATACAGACAAAACTCAAAGACAAAAAATATATGAATTATGTAAAACTTGGAAGAACTTTAATATTCAATTTTATCCTTTCCTTGAAGAAATACCTAAAGGACATGTTACTCTTATGTGGAACATCCTTTATAAGAAAGCTATTGAAGAGTTCAATGATTACTTTTACATTGCTGGAGATGACATCATATATTGTACTGAGGGATGGTTGGAAAGGTGTATAGAAGCTCTTAAATCTACAAAAAATCTTGGAGCAGCAGGGTGTTATAACGGAAACTCAAGAATCTTGACACAATTCCTTGTATCCCAAACACATTATGCTATATTTAATTTTGCTTACAATCCCAAGATAAAGAATTGGGGATGCGACGATCATCTTCATAATTTATACTCTCCAAACTTCTTACATATCGTACCTGGAGCATGTATTAATGCTGGAGGAGATCCCAGATATGAAATAGATCATTCATATCAGCAAAAATTGAATAATTTAGTAAAAGAAGATAGATTAAAATTATTATGTTGGATAAAGGCAAATGGAGGATACAATTATTATCGAGGCAATCAAAGAACAACAAAAGGAAAACGGACCAAATCATAAGTCGCCCCTGAAACCCATAGATGAATTAAAAATAAAAATTGATAAATTACAATTGGATATCACAAGTATAAAAAATGATATGAAAATAATAATTGACAATATTAATCATCAAGATCAACAACAAAGAAAGGGATGGTGGTATTAGGTGAATGATAATTATTTTTTAAAAATCATCAAGAAGCTATATGCTAATGCTTCAGTGAGTGTTTTAAAGTTTTTCTTTTTAAATCCTCGTCTATTATAACATATATAAAGCATATCTCCGCTTCTATTGTAACATAAATAAGTAAATCCTATTTTATTATTTTGTAATGGTTTATCATACTGAGAATTACAACTATTACATAATGTATATCTAAATAAACCAGTTTTATGATCGTGATCCATACATCTTTTACTTTTTGGATTATCACTAAAATGAATGCTACATTTTTCACATTTTTCAGTATTCATTACTTTTTCATATAATTTATTGTAATCATCACAAATGAGTCCTCTTCTTTTCCAATTATGAATTGTAAAGGATTTATGTCTATTGTGAGGCATTTTGATGATAATAAAATATAAATAAAAAATCAAATTTGTAATTATTTGTAGAGTATTTAAAATTATTTTATTTATCATTTATATATGGATTGTATTTCTATTTTAACTCCGATTTACAACAGGAATCAATGGCTTCCTTTAATGATATATAATTTACAATATTTAGATTATGATAAATCAAAATTAGAATGGGTGATATTAGATTCTAAAGATGGACCTTCAAATGTAAAGTTATTTAAGACTGATAAAGAAAGAATAGAAGTTGAAAAGCAAATAGGATTTCCTGTACGATATTATTATGAAAATACTCAAATGAGCATCGGTCAAAAGAGAAATAAATTAACTAAACTAGCAAAGTACAAGATATGTGCTAATCTAGATTCAGATGATTATTATTTTGATACATGGTTATCACATAGTATGGAATTAATGAAAAGTCAAAAGCATTGTGGTCTGGTAGGAACAAAAGGAATGTTGTTCTGCTATCCGCACGATGGATTTAAGGTTACAGGAATAGAATGTCAAGCGAAGCGAATGATTCACGAATCAGCGATGGTCTATACAAAGAAGCATTGGAAGCAGATGGGTGGATTCGTCAAATCATCTCAGGGAGAAGGGACCAATATGATTGATTCACACGAAAAGGCATGTCTTTGTTCTGATGTTATTAAATGTATGGTATGTATTTGTCACGACGGCAATACAATTCCAAAAGATCATTTTAAAGATAAGAATGTAAATCTACCTCCAGTTTATGGTGATTTAAAAAGAATATTAACGGAGATATTGAATATTCAGGAGTTTAATCTAATTAATTACAAGTTTAATAATATTTAAAAATAAAAATCTAAATATTATTATAAATACAATAATGACACTATTTGAGATTGTTAAAAAGGATAGATTGAAAATGAATCCTGAAATCAAGGAATCATCAATCAAAATGTATTGTTGTAATATTAAGAAACTATCTAAGTTTATGAATGATGGTAAGTTCGTTGAGGGTATAGAATGGTTGAGAGATTTTGAAAAGGTAAAGGAGAGATTGAATGAAAATAACTTACAATGTACTTCAATGCGAAATTATATGAACTCGGCTATGATATATTTGCATTGTTATGACGAACACGATTTAATTAAGGTATATACAGATTACCGAGATCAGTTGAATCAGAAGTACGAAGATCAAAATGCTTCGGGAACTTGGTCTGAAAAGCAAGGAAAGAATGTTATCACGATGGATGAACTGAATAAATTAATTGAAGAGATAGGAAATGAGATAAAGTTTCGTAAATTGAAGGAAAAAGCGATACTCGGTCAAATTAATACTTATGATCGATCATTAGTTCAATTGTATATGATTTTATCCGTCCATGCTATTCTTCCGATGCGAAATGATCTTGCTATGATGAAGGTAATCAAGAAGGCTGAATATAATGGAGTCACAGACGAACAAAAGAAAACAACTAATTATTTAGTGATTGAAAGAAATAATATGTTCTTTGTATTGAATGATTATAAAACATCACGAGCATATAAGGAAAAGATAATAGAATTACCACAGGAACTCAGAAGATTGATGCGATTTTATCTACAACTACTTCCAACGACTGAATATCTTTTAACGAAGCAAGATGGAGATCCTATGACTAAAAATGGATTATCTCAGTTACTCACAAAAGCAACACAAAAAAGATTAGGAAAGTCTATATCTACGACAATGTTAAGGAAAATTTATTTATCAGAGAAATATTCACCGATAAAAGAAGAAATGGAAAAAGATTCACATAATATGTGTCACTCTATGAATACAGCGATGAAATATTATGTTAAAAAGGAAGCTGATAAAATATCTCAGGAAGAATGAGTTTATGATTTTTAGAAGGAGTATATTTATTGATTATATTAATATTTTTTTTTTGACTTAATGCGAGTATCCATTCAGTCTCTCTTTTTTCTAATTCTTTTTTACTTTCACAAGGAAAGTATTCTAAAATCCCTTTCTTGTAATTATCTTGAATTATGATTTCAAAAGATGATCGATAATTTCTTGAAGTTCTTAATTCTCCTAAATATCCTTTTAGATCTGTATGATGATCCCTTATTCTTTTTTTAAAGTTTTGTCTTGAGGAGCCAATATAGAGATTATTTCTTGGTTCATCATATAGGTAATATATATAAGCTTCAGCATAAGATGTTCTTTGTTTTTTCATATTATAATATATCAATATATTTTTAAATGATTTTGAACGAAATATTTCGTTTTTAATCTTTACACACCGTATAGAAAATAAAATCAATCAAACTTCAAGATGTATTTGCCGTGTGATACTGTGAGTACATTATGAACTTTCTTTGAAGTTAGTTTTTTTAATTCTAGTTGTTTTCTTACTTTTTGTGAAATGATAGGATAGACACATTCTTGAGAATATGGATTTTTATTTAATAGATTACACATTCTTCTTACGGATGGGATATCTCCAAATTGCGATATTCTTCTTGCTTCTGTATATACTTGATCTTGAGTATCAAAATAGGATATATGAATATTGTAACCTGATTTACAAAATTGAATGATAAGTTTCGCCACAGCCATTATTTCATTTTTGTCTTTGATTGATAGAAGTTTCTTTTGGTTTGGTTTGTATAGATATTCTTTTAATTCATTAATTGTTGATATTTGGTAATAATCATAATCAGGTTCTATCTTATCAATCGTATCAAGACATGTAAATAATTTATCTGTAAGTTGTTTTTTATTCGAGTCCTCTGCATCTTCAATCGGTAGTTTAAATTGTTTTATTATGTCAAGGATATCTTTTCGCGAGTGCGACGGATGATAGCTCATATATGATATATTAATAAAAAAATAATTATAAATACTATAAATAAGGTTTATTTTAATTCACCAGTCTTTGTCTTCTACCCATTCTTTGCCGTTCCAATCCCATCCCATAAATCTCATCGCTTCTTCAGCCATCCCCGCACTTTCCATATCTTTTTTAAGTTCATCAATTTGTTCTTTAAGTTCATCAATTTGTTTTTTAAGTCTTAGTACAACATCACCATCAATGTTTCTTGGTGGTGATTCCCTCCTTGGTCTTGAGATACTTACATAATCTTGAGCCAGTTTTGTATTTTGCTCCATAAGTTTCATATTTTCCTCTTTGAGTTTCTTTTTCTCTTCTACAAGTTTCAGATGAGCCTCTTCTACAAGTTCAAATCTAGCCTCGGCATCCACTCTTTCCTCTTTGAGGAACTTTAGATTCTCAAGTATTCCTTCATATCCAGAGTCTTCAGGCATATTGAGTACAAGAGCCATTTGTGAGAAGCATTCATCTGGAGTCATTGTTGTATATTCTATTCTAATATATATTAGTGGGTTAGCCTTAAGTCGTTTTAAACGGAAAATATGTCTGGAAGAGTGTTTATATTTGTTTTTTTTCTTTTGTAAATGATAAATAATTTGTTTTTTATTTTTTAATTTGTTTGTAGTAATTAAAATAATTGAGTATCAAATTTGTAAATATT
>Ga0208161_1001274_pt1 | contig 13520 bp, 9 predicted proteins | sample CB_VirMetaG_3_FD_184538 | JGI IMG/M metagenome (GOLD analysis project Ga0208161, IMG submission 184538) | Freshwater to marine saline gradient viral communities from Chesapeake Bay - CB_1508_1S Viral MetaG (SPAdes) (version 4) | ecosystem: Environmental > Aquatic > Marine > Coastal | place: USA...
CTTGCGTCATTGGCGACAACAGCGAGGCGCGCATCACAAAGTCGGCAACACGGCGTGTAATCTCAGGGCCAGAGATATCCCCGACATAACGCATTTGCCCTGACGCCAGGGAGGACCAGCCTTCAGCAATCAGGCCCAGGCGAATTGCCAGCTTGCCCTTCTCTTCGGCGCCCAGCGGCGACAAGAGCTTGAGATACTGGTTTATTGTGTTGACTTGGGGCAGACCGATAAAACCTCGAGCCATGCGCTGGAAATTTACGTCAGTGATTCCAGAGATCGCGGCAGCACCCAGCTGTGCCGATTGCAGAACCTGGCGTAGGCCAGCAAAGGTGTTGCCGAACTTGCTGTCGATCGGCGCGTTGTTGGCGCCAGTCACAGCCAGGTAAAGATTATCCAGGCGTGCAGCGGAACGGCGCGCAGCGTTCTCAGCGGCTTCGTCAGCTTTTAGCCCAGCTTCTTTTTGGATTGTCTGCTTGAGATAGTTGACTGTGGCTCTGGGATTTGGCCCCAGGATCTCCATAAGCGCAATGTCCCGAGACATGGCTTTGATATGGCCAAACATCGTATCGAAGGGATTGGCGTTGCCAAACTTTTCTTGGTAACGCATCCAAGCATCAGCATCCTTGAACACCAGGAAACGATGATCCAAGCGGCGATTTGCAACAGACTTGCCCTGGCCAACAGCCCCAGGGATCAGCTTGTTCATCCCATCAGTGCGGATCGTCTCATAGACATCGCGCAGCGCGAGCTCCAAGCGCTCGGGCGAGAAGGGCAGGCCAGTGCGCTCATCAATCATTTTTGTGATATCAAGCTCGTTCGTAATGAAGTCTATCCATTCTCGAGCAGTTGCTTTGCGCACAGCCAAGGTCTCGTGGATTTGCGGCAGCCCCCAGTCCTTGCGCTTTACGATCCGACCACCTGCGGCGTTGAAACGCAAACGCAAATAATCTTCAACTTCAGACCAGGCCTGCGCCATTTCCCTGGCGCTTGCGCTGCCCGTGCTGCCAGGCTCGAAGATCTCGCGCACCATATCCTTGAGCTGCGCCTTGTTCCTGGTCTCGCCCACCAGGTTGCGTCTGAATGTAGCCAGGACGTTGTATAGCTTCCTGGTCGCCGCACGCTCGACTGCCGCTTCCCTCTGGACAACGCTTGAATAGCGTGCTAGACCATCGTTGTCGAACAACGCTTCTGCTGCTCGACCGAAATCCACTTCCCCACGAATGTTGCGATACTGATCAAGGTTGACCTTGATCTCTTTCCAATTCTGGATCTGCAACAGCTTGCGGCGCTTGCGCTCGAACACTTCACGCTCGAGAGCATCGAAGGCATCGCGGGCTGCTTTGGAGCTTGCAGCGCCACGGTTCATCTGGCCCTGGTATTGCTCTTCCAGATCATCGAAGAGATCGCGCGCCTCGCGTGCTTGCTCGGGAGTGATGGTGCCCTCGGCCTCGGCGTTAATGATACAGTTACGGAAACTCATTTGGCGCACCCTCTCAATCTGTCGAGCATCTTCACGTCCTGGGCGATATCATCCTGGATCTGTCGCAATGTCATGGTTTGTGCTATGACTTCGCCTGTCTCTGGATCCACGCGCAGATCGACCGGGATCTCTTCGTCCAGGTCCAGTTTGACATTCTGACTAGCGATATCTATATTATCACTGGAGGTTCCAATGAGATTCTTTCTAGTAGACGGGTCCATCCCGGCCATCGAGACATCGAGCGGCGAGATGGTGTCCTTATCCACCACTGGTAACTGGTCCCCGATCAAGGCCTCTGAGGTGCTTGGCGACGAAGGGTCGCCCGAGGTAACACGCGATATCGTGGCTTCGTTGACCACACGGCTCGGTGCATCCATGCCCGAGGGCGTTTGACGCGCCAGGAGAGCTTTCCAGCTATCTGAGAGATTAGCAGCTACACCAGCGTATAGCTGCTGCATATCTGCAACCGCCTTGACCCGCGCCTCTTCTGGCTGGGCAAGATCCCTGGAAATCTTGTAAAGATCGTGACCACCTTTCGGGCCTTTTGCATCCAACATACCAGACGGCCAGATCTGGATCTCGCCAATCTGTCCATCATCGAAGATAACGGAGAGCTTACGGTCGAAATAGCCTTCAGCTGTGAAGCTGTAACCTTCATCGATGACCTTATAGCGCTGACTGAGAGCCTCGACGAAAGCATCAGCGATCTCGTTTGTTTCAGCCTCGATCCCGCCTCGGGCGACATCAGTGATGCGATTGAGATCCCCAGCATATTTATCGCGGATCTTCTCCTCGACGCGTTCTCTAAGTTTGAGCCGAGCGACTTTCTGTTTTGCGCCCACGCTCTCCGCAGCGGCACGGATCTGGACAGTGAGATCATCGTGGTTTCGAGCGGCGCGCTCCATTAGATCATCGACAGAAACAAACGCCTGGTTGGTCTTGGCCTGGAGCTCGATCGCCTTGGCCTCTGCAAAGTCGAGATCTTGGAGGCGAATGATGCGATCTTCTGGGATCCTGGTCTCGCGTGCAGGCTGCGGCTCTGGATCCGCCGCGCCGAAGATATCGCCCTGGAGCTGATCGCCCTGGTCTCTTACGCCTTGGCCTCCTGGCTCGTCGAAGTCCTCGACTGCGCGCTCTGAGACATCCTTAGTCGTGCGGCTTTGCGTTGGAGCATCGATAAGCTGTCCAACATCGCCAGTTGATATCCGGTCGAAATCGCCTGACTCAGCTGCGAGTCTGACAGCATCGACGAAGTTTCGAGTAGGTTCTGCGTAGCTCCCGCTCTCTCGAGCTGATCTTGCTGCTGCATTGAGGGCATCAGAGACTGGGCCTTTTCTGTTTGCGAGGGCTTGGAGGAGCGCGATCGCTTGCGAGTCATTGTTGGCTCTCCTTTCATTAGCGGCACGAGCGAGCTGATTGCCCTCGGCCTCAAGACGTTCAGCATTGCGCACCAGGGTGCCGAAGGCGGCTTTATCCTGGCGCAGTTGTTTTTGTGCGCGATCGAGGATCCTGGCGCGCTCTGTGAAATAGCTCTCTGTGATAATCTCTTCACCGAACAGGCTGTCTTGCGTGACGCGCTCGGCACCAGCATCGCGCACCTGGCGCACGATTGCCTCGGCCTGGAACTCGTTTGCTGGATCTGTTTTTGCCAGGACAGAGATCGCATTGCTTTGCAGACCTTCATCATCTGGGATTAGGCGACCCACCAGGGCAGCATAGTTTGACGGCACCACGCCATTGATAACGGCGCCAAACGCCTCGTCTGAGAGCAGTGTCAGCCCCTGGGCTTGTCTTACCAGGGCAGAGCGAGGAGGCAGCTCACCGATGCGCTCTGGGGCCACACGAAGCACTTTAGCTGCATCGATCGCTGTGCCCGTGCCTTCCGCAATATTCTTCATGGCAGCGATCACGCGGGCCATCTCGGGCGTGATACCATCCACCTCGCGGATGATATGCCCATAAAGTCGCACATCTTGAGTTGGATCTTCCGCTTTAATTCGACGCGCTAGGCCGAGGCGCTGGTGGCCATCAGCAATAAACAGACGACCATCAGCAAATTCATAAACAAGAATTTGACCCGCCTTGACTGCATCCCAGATCTTAATTCCTAGCAATCGATCGCTAACGCCGTATTCGTCACCGCCTGCTTTGAACTGGAATAACTCCGCATCAACCTGGATTTCAGCGGGATCAAAGCGATAGATAAGCCCATCGAGATTATCTGCTTCATAAACGCTGTCGATCTTGCGCAGCGGGACAGGCGGCGTGTCTGGCATCGCTGGGGGCTCGGCCATCTCGGTTGCGACCGTAGCCCGCTCCATGCGCTCCTGGTGAACTGCATCATCGACCAGAGGATTGATTGCGTTCTCACTCTCGAGGATCTCTGCCTGACGTTCAGCTGTGCGTGTCACAGATGTCGGCTTGAACAAGCCGCTATCGACCAAAGCTCGATATCCTGATTTGAGCTGCTCATTTGTCAGTGAGATCGATTTGCCACCGATACGGAACACGACAGGCATTGCACCACCGAAGGCGCCACCCATTGCGACAGCTGTCCAGAATTGCTGAGGCGTATATTCATAGCCCAGCTTCTTATACCACTCTATCACGCCAGCCTGGGACATCGCCTCGACGCCAGCGCCCAGCGCGGCCTCGCGGAAGATTGCCCCGTAAAGAGTGCGCGCCCCACCGCCGATAAATGCTGTCTCGACGTTGATTGGATCTGTTGCCACGCCACCGATACCACCGATAAAGCGGGCGATCATGTTTGCCGCGCCAGGTGAACGGCCTTCTAGCTCTTGCAATGTTTCACGATCTCGCTGGGCCATTTCTTGACCGCGACGCAAAACTTCCTCATGCGTCACCCATTGCAGATCGGGGAACAGATCTTTGTTCTCCTGGAGATAATCGACAATGCGTTGGGCCTCGCGCAGATACTGTTGCTCTGCATTGCCAGGCGTTGCGGGCGCGCTGAGGATGCTCGAGCTGATAAGATTGGCAGGATTACTAAATCCATCATGCATGAAGGTGCGGACCTTCACGCCCAGAAACTCGCTATAGGCATCCATGCCAGCGCGCTCGTTGATCGTGTCCACGATCGGGCCCCATTGATCCCGCAGGACCGTGGCCTCGCTATAAGCCTGTTCATTCCCCTGAGCGCTATCAAATGCTGCTGATAAATTTTCCAAAGGTGATCCCAGAGGCTGGCTCAGCCCATTCTCTGGCAGCAGATCGAGCGGATCCTGCTTCTGGAAGAGAAAGCTCATTCAACGCCCCCCGCCGCCAGGAACTCTTCATAGCTCAGCGTCCCTTCAGAACTGATGATGTAGTCCATATAGGCATCGACAAGATGTGGTTCTGGCGCTGGGCGTTTGGTCCAAGGAACCGTCTCAACCATTGCGTTGATACGCTGGTTCTCGCGGACTCCAATACCAGTTTCATAGCGCTGGGCCGCTGTTTCTTTAGCCATACGCTTGACTTGTGCCAATCCTTCGTCGCGGTATAGCTCCAGATAAGAACTGCCTGGGGGCTGTAGGATGTTTATATTTGCCTGGCTGGTTGCTGGATCCACTGCCGTAACACTTTCAAGGCCCGTGACGCCAACATCTTGAGGCACAGCTGGCGGCGTCATTGCCTCTGGCGCGGCGCTAATCTGCGGTTTCGGTGCATCCTCAATTCCACGAAGGCCATAGTATTTCAAAGCATCGACGATAATCGGATTGCCATCTTTATCCGTGAAATGACGCGGCACGCCATTAACATCCGTCATCAGATAGTAACGACCCTCATCCAGCAAGACTGGGAACACACGGTCACTTTCGTTGATGTCTTTCAATATACCAGGATCGATGTTCTCCAAACCCGTGTTTCTTTTCAGGCCATCGAGCGTGAAATCTTCGAGCATGGTTGTGAACTGGTCAGCATTAAGCCTCGCTGGCAATAGAACTTGGCGATCACGGATCTCATCGAACCCGCCTTTGCCAGTGCGTTGGTCAAAGCCAAATGCAATCTGGATTGCCTCTTCCCACATCCCTTCATCGAACTCGGCAGTCCCCGCATCGAAGGCCATCTTGGTATAGATAGCCTCGGCCACCTTGAAACCAGAAGAACGCGCTCCCGCCTGGAACTGTAAGCCCTGGCCTACAGTGCCAATATAAATGCCTCGAGCATTATCTGTCGTTGTGCCTGGCGCTTTGCTGCCATCCTTAATTAGATCGAAGCCAGCCAAGGCAGTGTTTGCTGTTTGCATTGCGCCCATGTTCACCAGGCCGCCAACGTGCGCCAACTCTGGATTTACGTCAGCCAGCTCGGCCAGGACATCAGTTGAGTGCGTGCCAAAGTGACGAGTGATCCCCCCCAAGATCTGCATCCTGGTAATGCGATTGCCCTCTGCCATCTGTGCGCTCAGAGCGCTGGCTTCTTCATTCGTCAGGAAGCGTAGTGGTCCACCTAAGATTGCCTGGGCTGTGCGTGCGCTGGTAATACGCTCTTTGATTGATGCTGATGCGGTCTCGTCTGTTGTGAGATCGAGAGGGTTAAATTTAATATGACCGACACGGGTTGCCCATGAGATCGGATCCCTTTGGATCTCGGTGTTCATGGTGGTCAGCAAGCCCTCGGCGGATTGCATCACCCTGGTCTCGGTCATCGTATCGATGCCTTCACCACCAAGGCCATCGATGCCACTGCGCATATCATTGATCGATGTCTGCAACATTGCTGGCGACATCTTGCGGAAGGCTTCAGTATATCCCTGGATTGTTTTGAACTGCGCCAGCTCCTGGCTAACTTCGACCTGCATCGGTCCTGGCAGTTGAGCGATACGGCTTTCGATTGCCAATACCGCCTCGGGATTAGGATCGCCGCCTTCTGTCAGGATTGTGGTTAGATCCTTGATATCAGAGCTGATATCACGGGTCGCGCCATTAAGGACTGAGATCGTATTATTGACTTCGGTATTAAGGGACCGCGCCAGAGTGCGCGTCTTTTCAACGCCAAGCTCGGGAGGCGGGTTTGCCATCAGCTCTGTGATATAGGCTTGCTGCTCCTCGAGTGTCCCTAAACGCTGAAACGCGGAGATCGTGCCATCTGTCGCGGCTTGTTCCCGCGTCGTCAGGATCATCCTGGAGATAGTGCCTTCATCGAACTGAAGGCCACGCATATAGGTCGCAATATCTGCAATGCCCTGGCTAACAGCAGCAGCGCGTGCAGCTGGATCTTGCGCAGAGGACGCAATGCGAAACACTTCTTGCTGGCGCTCTGCAATACCAATCAGAGCGCGGCCCTGTGATGCTTGGACTGCTCGAGCTGACGCCCAGGAGTTGTATCGAATATCTGCCTGGCTGGCGACATCCTGTAATTGATTGCGCAACAATCCAGCAGTTTCTGGATCCAGATTCGCTAGGGCAGCTGGGAAACCATCAACGACATCGGCAAGCTCGGCCTTAATCGATGAATAAGATCTGCCAGCGTTCTGGCCTTCGGTAACAATACGGTTGATTTCTTTGCGAGCGTCGGTCTCGATCTCAGCTGCGGCCACGCGGTTTGCCACGCTATATGCCTCACGCTCTCCAATCGTTGTTGGGCCGCCAGCGCCCTTCAATGCCTCGAGAACAGGCTGCGCGCCCATTTCCCCAACAATCTCACGGCCACGTTGTTGTGCCTGGAGCTGTTGCTCCTTGTAAACAAAGTCAGACATACGATCGACCTGTTGGCTGATCGTTTGCCCCAATCGAGCGCCTTCGCGGAAGTTTGCGAAATCAACCTGGCCAGGCTGTGCGGCTCTTACCCCTACTCTCTGATATCTTGGAAGAATTGCCATTTATGCTGCCCCCGCCGAAATATCCAAGGCAGGGAAGCCAAGCTGGCTCTGCCTATAATAACCTTCCCCCATAGTTCCAGCTGCGGAAACGAATGAGGACAACATGGCTGTGTCGCCAGCCTGGCGATAGATATCAGCCTGGTAAGACGCCATGCCTGCCGCCAGAACCGCGTTATCTTTCGAGATGTTATATTCGCGGATGCCTTCTTTCATCGTGTAATTAGCTAGTGAAAGGGCGGATCCAGAAAGCGGATCAACGCCACCAGCTGCCGCTCGAGCAATTATCGTCCCCATTGTTTCATTCATGCTTTTCAAAATATCAGCAGCTTGTTGCTTATACGCAATCGCTTGGCTGCGGCCCTGGATCTTAGCCTGGGCTGCCTGGGCATTGTATGCCTTGCGCTGCTGCGCCCCCGCATAGAGCTGGGCGCCAGCAGAGACCACTGCAAATGCTAACTGTGACATTTTTAGTCCCCTATGCTGACGCGATATTCGATGCCGAGAAGATTAAGGCTCAACGGAGCTGTCTGCGTGATTGTGATCTGTCCCGTCTTGTTAAAGCCCAACAAACCGTGAAGCGTTTTAAGTCCTGTATATTTGGTGATTCTGGTTCTCGCCGTGTCTGGGATCCATTCAAGCTCAGGAAACGAAACCGCCTTCCCATTAACGCTCATGTTCTGGCTTTCGTAAACCAGGGCGTCGGTCTGCAATACGCGCTTATTCACGCCAATAACAGAACCTTGGGCCATCCTTGGCTCAACGGGCATGGTCTTAATCTCAACGTCATAGCCAAGCCCGATTACAAAGGACTCAAGAGCCGAATGAGAGAACGTCACTGTGTAAGGCGACGAAACCGAAACTGACCGTGTGCCGTAATAGGCGCCATCCAAGATCTCCTCGACAGTCAACCCGGCAAGGTGGCTGGCTGTTGTGCTCGATGCGTAACTCCCAGTGATCGCGCTATCAACGGTCAGAGTGTCGTCAAAACGCTCGAGCAAATAAGACCGCTCATAATCAGCCACCACCTCATCAGTAACAACGAATGATGCCGACCCCGAATTGCCCGTTCCAAGTGGATTTAGATCCGAGATCTTGATCGTGATCGTTGTAGAAGTGGTAGAGTAAACGGCAAGCTCGACGCCGTTATACAAGGTCGCGTTGAAATCACCCAAAAGCAACGCAATAATCGGATCATCGTCACGGTAGTCACGCATCCCCTCGATAACAACTTCATCGTTCACAGCGATCGAATGAGGCGACGGGTAAGTGATCTCCAAAAACACCCCAGCATCACTGATATTGAAATCAAACCCTGTCGGAGTAATGACAGCAGCCGTTTCTTTAAGGCGACTAACGACAGCATAAGCCACGTTATTTTCGACCGCGCAGGCAAGAAATGTCCCAGTCGTGACAAACTCGCTGGCGGCAATCACATTCTGCTCTGCCAGGATCGAATAGACGGTCATGGTGCCGTCAGAATTTACCAGGAAAATCCGGTCTGACTCATCAGACGAGGACGACCTGCTAATGGTAAGGTCGATGGGATCCTTGATAAGGTGCGAACTAAGAACAGACAAAACCCTGGCGCCATACGAGGCAACCGTATCAGAGAACTGGAAGCCGACGAGGGACTTGCCCTGGCGCTGCACAAAAACCGTTGCGCCATTAAGATCCTCGATCGGCACGCCAGCCTTTGCCCCAAGAGACGTTTGCGCACGCACCAGGAAATTGCTGGGAGTGATCGGGTTTGCTGTAGTCTGAATGACTACGAACTCGCCGCCCGTGGTAAAGATGCGCAAGTCAGAACTCGCAGCCATATTCACGATCGCATTGAGCTGTTTGGTGTTAAGAGTGGCCTCGACGCCATCATCATCAAGCGCAGTGCGAGGATCGAAGTTGTAGTATTCAGAAACCCGAGATCCCCATATTGTGTTTGGTCGGGACGTAGACCCCCCAAAATACAATCTGCCTTCATGGAACGCGGCGCTACGCGGCCAGCCTCGAGAGGCCGACCAAGTATCCTCATATCCGTTTTCAATTTCCCAATCGCCAGAAACAATCGGATCTGCCGAAAAGAAAGGCACCTCAACATATGCTTGAACAACTGTATGACTGTCGTATCTAACTATTCTTGCCTTCCCAAAGCCGTTTTTATTGTAGATGTAAGATCCCACTACGTCATCTTCAAACGGATTTATAGCATATTGAGATGTGTTATCTGGCGCTGTATCCCAGCCGCCATATACGGTAACGATCTTGGTAGATGCCACATAATCTTCAATATGACGTTTTTGCCCAGCGCCCGTGCCACCAGTAATGTGTATCCACATACCATTCGGCTGGTCGTCAACAGAAAAACTGGTGGCTGATTTTAGTGTGATTGTCGTAGAGGTTCCTGCTTGGGCTGTTCCATTATCTGTAGTCGTGCTCGATGCTGTGATCGTAATATTGCCCGTAATCGCACTTGGCGTGATACTATAAGTCGGCTCATGGACATCGACGACAAACGCATATTGTGGGACAAAATCGATCGGCAAAGCGCCAATCGTCCAGCTGGTATCACTGTTCCGCAAAATCCGTTGAGGCTCGAGATCCTCATGCACTAGGATCAGGGTATCGACAGCCTGAGTATAATTCAGCTCATTGAGCATGGCGGCGGTGATTGTTGTCGTAGCGTAATCGTTGCCGCTGCCATTGATATTTGTTTGCAGCACGCCATCCTTGAACACATACATACGCTGGTCCACAAAAACCAGGATGTAGCTATCCGTCACGCTGTATTCGAACGCAATGAGTTTGAACTCGGAAAAGCTGTTTCCGAAGTCATGCAGGAACTTTAAGCCTGGACGGCGCCGAACCCCGCCCTGAGGCTGAACGACCACGTTTTTCGCCCGCTCCAAGGCGTTGTTATACTGGGCAAGATCCACACGGGCACGCAGAAGAGGATCCAGCTCGCCAACTGTAAAGTTGCTCTGAAGCTGCAAAACCCTCGTCATATTAACCCCTCACGTCAATCAGTGAGTAATCCTCGATTGTCGGCGGCAGCTGGCCACGGCTATCTACATTCATAGCCTCTCGCAACAGGCCACCGCGCCCGCCATCTGCGGGAGATCCATATGCCACACCGCGGAAATAATCTGCCTTAGCAATTTGGTCGGTAATCACCACAGCAAGCTCAGACGCCAAAGCCGCCCTGAGAACGCGCACGAAATATGCAGGCATATTTGCCTCAGTTACTGTCGCCTGGTAATCGATGTAAACCGTGCTCATGTTGGTGAACAGCTGTGATCCATAAATCTCCCAGCCATAGCTCAGAGGTTTGATCCCAGCTGCGCTGCTTGCGAAAACAGCTTGGGGGTTTGAGATTCGATCAGCAGGAAGGTCGAAGGCGTTTTGCCACTCGTTCACTGGATCCGTTATGTTCTGCGAGAGCTGCACCTTTTTGACGCTCCAGCTCCACGGATAAACTGTTAGTAAGTGAGTTTTGAGATCAGGATAGAGAGCGCTGCACGCGGCGGCAGCATCAGATCCATCCGACAAGGAAGATATTGAAGAAGCGCCGAGAGATATCAGAGCCTCAGAGCAAACGGTAACGTCAGTGTCTCCTGTGGCCATCACGCGTCTCCATCGTGGCGAAGGAGGGGCCGAGTTTCCCCGGCCCCCGTTTCGTTAGTCGCTGTCGGTGTTCGCCAGCGTGGTGCCATCGTTGACGTCCACAACGCCGCCGCTGTTCGACAACACATAAACCAGTGTTGCGACAGCCGTGGAGCCAGTCGAAGTCAAGCAATAGATCAGATCGCCAACAGCCAACGTGTCGGAAAGGTCATTGAAATAACCTGCCGTGTTCACGGTGGCGATCGTGTCTGTCGTGGAATAGGAGTAAACCGCAGGGGCATTACCCTTCTTCGATGCTCCGATGGTTGCAAAACCAGTTGTCGAGAAAGCCATCAGTCAGTCCTCCTTATTCGGTGCAGCTGATCTTGACGATGCCTTCATCGTCGATCGCCACGGCGCCAGCAGAGAACATGGAGCTGACCAGGTAGCTGGTCTTTTCGGGGACATAGTTGATCTCCGATTTTTGCGCCATCGACTCGGCATAGCCCACAGCATCACGATGCCAGGCAAAGCAAGTGCGGGTGGAAGGCTTCGGCAGGCCACCCTCATCACGGTCGCCCATAGTCAGGATGTTGAAGCCCATGAAGGTGTTGACCTCGCCACGGACGAGAGCTTTCACCGCTGCGAAATCCGAGCTTGTGATCTCGGTTTCACCCAGCATGGCATCCAGCTGCGATGCGTGCATGAGCAGATAGCGGCCCTCAGAAGGCACGTTCTTCTCATTCATCGCCTTCGCGGTTGCGCGAAGTTTCTCGATGTTCATGTTGGTGCCAGCGCCGCCAACAGTGGTTGCAACGGTCGAGGGCGACGACGCGGCGTTCAGAGCATCGATAATGATCTGGTCCATGCGACGTGCGATCGACTTGGAAACAACCTCGACCAGCTCACGGCGCTCGTCGAAATTGATGTGCGACTGGTGGAAGATATCGCTGTATTCAGCAGCGATGTAGTCGCTCATAGTCGCGGTGACTTGGCTATAGGTTACGTTCAAAGGAGTGACGTCTGTCTGCGGAACGCGAACAGTTGCAACGCCTTTACCGATTTTCGGGAACTTTACAGTGTTCCCCTGAACGCCAGTGCGCGTGCGGCAAGTGCCACGCAACAGGGCTTCAGCTTGATATGCCTGCTTTACCTCTGACTCAAACAGGGTAACGAAGGCCGTAGTGACATTCTGCGCCATAGCAGAACCCTCCATAAAGAGTTTTGACCAAGCGCGATCCGTTATCCTGTGAGGGCGGTCGCTTGCGCGGTGATGGCCGCGCCACCAGTGGTATCAACCACAAGAGACGGGCCGCGCAAGCGGTTATCCGACAGGGGCAATCATAAACCCAAACGATAGCTTTAGCAAGAAATTATCCTTGCGAGGCCATCCATTGCTTTTCAATGCGCGATCGGAACGCAGTGTCTGTCCGCCATCGAGGATCAGCGATAGCGGCTTCCAGATCCTCGCGCGTCATATCTGGCGATTGTGCCGAGACTTGTGTCGGGATCCCCTCGTTCGTCAAAGCCTGGTGATATTTCAGGAACGCATTGATAGCATCCGCGCTGTCCAGGCTGTTGGCGATTGCCTCGCGCTCGTTGTTGTTGAGCGGCGCCTTCATCAGCAGGCGCTCGGCCATCTGGATCTTTTCAGCAGCACGCTCGCCCAGCTTCTGCATTTCCTGGTTGCGATCATACTCGAGCTGCTGCGCTTGCTCGCTGCTCAGTTGGAGAACACGCGAAGCAAGATCCTCGAAAGCAGCCTGGCTAATGCCGTTTTCTTTGGCCCATTCTTGATACGCACTGACAGTAGGATCATCTGGGTTGAGACCCGCATCCACCAGGTCTTTAAGATTGTAACCATTCTCTGGAACTTTGTGCTTACCTTGGCTAAATTTCTTCTGAAGCTCATTGTAGCTCTTTGCTAACTTTTCAACGTCAGGTCCATCCTCATCCCAAAACTTTTCGGGATAGTAATCAGGGCGCGTTAGTGGTTCATCGTCACTCTTTGCCGTTTTGGCGGGAGTGATATTGCTTGGTTCAGGATCGTGAAGCGGGATCGGAGCCTCTTGAGGCTGTGCAGACACATCTTCTTGGGCCTGGGGGCTGAGGAGCGGGGCGTCAGCTGAGACGTTATCCCGTCCTGCAATTTCCTGGTTATCCATTATTCGGTTCTCTCTATACGTTTTTCGATCATGCGGACGATCTCGGCCATCCCAGTCCTGACATATCCATAACTATGATCTTCGCCTGGATTCCAGGTTGGCCTCTCGATTGTAATTGACCGAAGGTGCAACAGCACCTTCTGGCCCTCTTCAGACTTGAACACGCGCCCATATAGGATATCGAGATCATCCGCTTGTCTTGTCTCTATCCTGGGCTGCTCGATCAAGCCATCCCATCCCTCTTCCATTATACCATTGCTCCCGCCATCGCACCGCCATCACTCACAGCACCAGGCTGTGCGGGTTGCTGCGCCGCCATCATGGCTTGCTGCATCTGCATCATAATCTGTTCTTGTTCTTCTGGGCTGTTCAGAATGTTCTGATCGATCCCCAGCCGCTGCGCGATAAACGCAAGAACACGCGGCACTGAGATTGACGCTTGACCTTGTGGGCCCATAGC
>Ga0208161_1001276_pt1 | contig 13515 bp, 20 predicted proteins | sample CB_VirMetaG_3_FD_184538 | JGI IMG/M metagenome (GOLD analysis project Ga0208161, IMG submission 184538) | Freshwater to marine saline gradient viral communities from Chesapeake Bay - CB_1508_1S Viral MetaG (SPAdes) (version 4) | ecosystem: Environmental > Aquatic > Marine > Coastal | place: USA...
TTCCACATCAGTAATTGTGTAAGTTTTATTGTTTGGTTCAATTGGGTCCTCCTTACAAGAAGAACAACTCATAGCCATCATTACTAATCCACATGTGGCCACAGACATAAAGTTAAATGTTTTCATAATTAATAAATTTAACCATATATAGTTTTACAAAAATTAAATTCCTATAAAACCCATATAATTAACACATAGGTAGCACAAGTTTACTTATGTTAATAAAATATTATATTTATAATATAATAAACCCATAAAAACAACCATTATGAAGTACATTTTTACAATGTTTGGGATTGCGTTATTCTTGACTGGTTGTTCTAATTTAGAGTCTACTAAAAATTTTAGTAGTAAGTCTAAAGAAATTATTGTTTTTACCTCAGATGGTATAGTTTATGTTAACGATGGATTCTGATTACTTATAACAATTTTTATAAGGTCTACATGACGCTTTTTGAGAGAACCCCATGTCTTTGCATGGGGTTTTTTCACAATATGATTTACTCATCTTACGAGGTTTCTTATAATTACCTTGTTGTTTCTCCTCTAAATAGGATTTGATAACACGTCTAATAATACTATTCATTAAATATAAATACTATGGAAAAGGAAAAGGAAAAAGAATGTAAGTCTTGCAATAAAGGATTTAATAAATCTCAAAAATTTATGATTATAGTTTCAATATATATCCTTTTATCGTGTATATTTGGGACTTATAAAATATTTCAGTATTTAGGTTCACTTATTTAACCATTCCAAAAGTTCGACCCTATCGTTATCATTTAATTCATTATTAACAATATTAAGTTTAACATAGAAATCTCCTTTAATATTATTAGCACTATACCCTTTATTTTTTAAACGCAATGGTTTTATCAGTTCTACGTTATAGGGTATTTTTAGTGTTAATTTACCATCAGGATGTGGTAATTCAACATCTTTATTAAGTATTAATTCGCTTAAATTAATTTTTTTGGTGTATACTAAATCATTATTAATTTTTTCAAATCCATCAGTATCAACCATTACTAAATGTATTACTAAATCTGAATATCCGTATCTTGAATCAAAATCCCCTTTCCCATTAATCTTAAGAGAATCACCATTACTTACGTTTTTTGGGATGTCTATACTTAATTGAGTTATATTCTGTTTTTTACCTGAACCTCCACAATTAAAACACGCATCAATTAATATCTCACCTTTACCATTACACCTTTCACATGGTGTGTTAATAATTTGAGTGAAGAATCCTGTACCCACTTTTTTAACTGTGTTGCCACGACCATCACATGTTTTACATACCTCCTTTTTTCCTCCACTACCCGAACATTGTTCACATGAAATATTTGTTTGATATGTAATTGATTTTTTTACACCTAAATAAGACTCTATTGGTGTTATATTAACTTTTATTACTTTGTAGGGTACTTTATTTACTCTTTGACCTCTATTATTGAAGTTTTTTATAAAGTCTTCAAACGGGTTTGAACCCATGAATGGTATTGGATTATCGTATTGTGACCTTTTTTTATCGTCACTTAAAACTTCATATGCTTCCGCAATTTCTTTAAACATTTCATCCCCATCAGGATTAATATCTGGATGATACTTTTTAGAAAGAGTCCTATACGCTTTCTTGATTTCGTCTTTTGTTGATTTTTTATCTATTCCAAGTATCTTATAGTAATCTTTCATGTATGGAAAATTTTATAATAGTTCTGTTTAAGAATAAGAAAAAGAAAAAAATAATCAAAGGTTATTTAACTGATAAGAATGCCAATTTAAAATATGATAAACTACTAAAGGAAAATAGTGTCATATTCGATGTTCAAATTGAAAATTCTAGACCCTCTCATTATGAGATTGCATTATTAAGTAAAGAATATGCATATCAAATACCACTATTTAAAACGGATGAAATTGGTAGAAATATAAATATATTTTTAGATGATGGTGATGGTTATACAATTAAAAGAATCGACGATTACAAAATTGAAGAACTTATATATGACTATCAAACTAAACAAAGGATAACTTTTAATGAGTTTTTAAAATTGTATTGTCCGAAAAATCAGTTAAAAATAATTTCGACTCTACATAATAAACTCATAGTACAGATAGATGAGACTTTTAATTTGTTTGTTTTAAAAAACACAAAAGACTCTGAACGACTTTTAAGGACGTTAGAGTCTTTCTTTATTGAGAATGGTAGGAGTGATTCTCTATTCGTTAAGGATATTAGTGTAACCCATAGAAAATGGATGTATAATATACTTGAGGAAAAAGGTTTTAATAGAAAGTTTTTATATCGACAAGTGATTAATTCTTCAAAACAAACTTAAAACTTATATTCCCGATGTTGATATAAAATTTGTCCGCACCCCAATCAACTTCTCTAAAATTTCTAAGGATTTTATTATATTTTTCTTTTTCTAATGTAACTTTAATTTGAACATTCTCTTTTGTAAAAATGTCAATGTTTTCAATAACTTCTGTTACCTCAGCAAGTTGTTTTAATTTATCCCCAAAACTTTCTTTATTCTCCACCATAATGAATATGTTTTTTCTTTCTGAATTGTATTTTTTATCTGTTCTTTATCGTTCTTTAAAAGGTCTTTAATGAATTTTTCTTTATCTTCATTAATTTGTATCTCGCTCTTTGTCATTTGAGACTTCAACTTCTCCATCTCCATCTTCTCCTCCATACCCATATTCATTTTCTGTTTCATCACTTATTAAATTATATTCATTTATATCAAATTTAAGACCTTTCAAATTGTCTAACTTCTGACTTTCAAAAATACGTTTTAATTCTTCAACTTTATTTTTAAATAACATTTCCTTCTCTTCTTTCTCGATATTATACTTTATAATCGATTGAATTGAATTCTCTAAATTATTAATAGATTCTTCACCAAACTGACTAACAAATGAAATAACCATTTTGCCTTCATCTTCACTTTTACTTTTAATTACCTCAACATTCTTAGTCTGACTTTTTAAAATTGACCATGTGTTTGGAAATGTCATATCAAAACTAATATAGTCTTTTATAACCCTAACAGATTTAAGGTATTTTTTAGTGTTATTTATAAAATTATAGTAAATCATGTGAATACTGTTATTATATTTGTTATAAGATATGAAAGAGCTATTCCATAAAAAATTAATGCACTCTTCCCTAACTCGAAAGGTTTGGGTGGGTCAGAAAAGAGTGCTTTTAAAAAGTTAACCAATAATCTCAGTACCGATAAACTTGCGAAAACGGATACAAATATTACTAAATAACTTAATAGTGATTCTAACATTGAATTATTTGTTTTTTTCTTCTAAAATCTCAACTCTCAAATTTTGCAAGAGTGTTTTTAATTCTTGTGAAGTTTTTCTTGCTCTCGTACCTGCAGATTTATTACCAGAGTAAAACTTAGTAGTGTCTGTTGAAAGTGACTCAACAAGTGATTTGATTTTTTCTAATGTTTCCATTTTTTTAATTTTTTTTGTTTATTAGTTAATTGATAGTGGTTTTTTTAAATTAGTAAAGACCTTTCAAGTATTTTATATACGTCAGTAAACATTTCCAAATCCGATTTGGTGGTTGGTCTTTTTCTATTAAACAGTTGTTTTATAAATCCGTCTAAACTATCTCTTAAAATTTTATCGTCAATATTATAAAACACCTCAAAGAAAAACTCTTCAAAATACCCATAATCAATATCTGAAAATTTAAAAGATATATTTTCTTTTTTGAAATTATCTATTGTTTTATCCCAACACCACTTAAAGTGATTATGTTTATCTATAACCGTCATCCCTATTTTGGTTATTTTATTTTCATTATCCGCATCACCTAAGTATGTATCCCTCATTAGATAATAGAACGAAAAACAGAAATCTTTAAATAATTCTGTCAGTTCAGGTATGATGTTATTCATCATATTCCAAGTATGTATTTCTTCAGGTTTCATTGGTTCTGATAACCACCTAAAAAATTGGTCTGGATTATATCTATTCATAATAGAATTATAATCCAGACCAAAAAAAGGTGAATAATATTTTATTTATTATTGTGTTTTATAATCGTGATTAAAAAGTTGTTTAATTCTTTCCATATTTTCATTCATTTTTTCACTCTTAAATTCTTTAACATTAATACCTGCGAACTTTTCAGTATTTTTGTGATGACCCGCATAATCAGTAACAGGTTGTGGTGACTTATTATATGACTGAGCCTTTAACTTTGCCAATATATTTTTGTCCTTTCTATCCTTAACTTTTTTATTCGCATCTGTCGGTACTGAATTTGCATACTCGTCACTGTTACCAGTTTCTGAAGAACCTACGATGTTTTTATCTATCCATTCTTCTTTTGGTTTTATTTGGTCATATTCAAGGTTCTCCATACCTCCCGAACGAGCTATTTGGTCAATGTATTCTTCGACACCTTCCGACGGAGTATATGCCATTTTTTCCGTTTTCTTTAATTCACCATTACCCTTTGGGAAATGTTTAGGTTCCATTTCAAACTTACCCTCTGAACCATCTTTAAGGTAATCTTTAAATTTCTTCATCAAGTCTTTCATATAATTATCTGTATCTTTCTTTGATTGTTTCAACGCAGACTCCTGAGATTTTATTCCTTCTATTTTTTCTTCTCTAATAATATTCTCAATCAAATCTATCATTTCTTTTTCTGATAATTCCAATGATTCTTTAGTATATTCTTTACCATCTACAGTAAATTTCTCACCCTTTTTCGTTTTAGATAGTGCACCTGTAAATGCATTACCTTCTTCTACTTCCTCATCAGTTTCTCCCGCAGCTTTCTTCATAGATTCTTTTTTATTACCATCATCATCTAAATCTAAAAAGTCGGGTTTTGCGTTTTTAGCATCCATTCTTTCCTTTTTTCTCTGTTTAGCAATCTCATAAAACTCTTCCATCTCATCAATTTCTTCTGTGACAGATTCAGTTATTTGTTTAGCCTTTTTATTGATTTCTTCTGATAGTACTTTTTCAACTATACCATCAATCATATTTTCGATTTCTTTATTCATATCGGTATTTTTATAATAAATATTCGTGTTTTCTAAAATAACACCTTTTATGTAATCCTCATTTAAATTATATCTCTTTGAAATATTTTTTATACCTTCCTTTACTAAATTATTTTCAAAGAATTCAAGTGCTTTGATATCTCCCTGATTACAATAAGGAAATTTTTTACACTTATCTTTTACTTTAACAAAAGTACTACCTGGTCCACCTAATTTTGGAAATTTAGGGTCTTTTACTGACCTTAGTTTCTTATATGCACTATCTATTGATTTTTCTATTTTCAATGGGTCTTTTTTAGGTGAACCGAATGGTGCGTCATATGCACCTACGGATGACGATGTGGTAGCTTCTTTTGTTTCTTTTTTATGTCGTTTACCTTCGATTTTTTTTAACTTACTATAGTAATCTAAGTCTTCGTAAATATGGTCTAACGCAATTTCTAACGCAATAGATGTGTCTGAGGTGTGTTCCATCTCTACATTTATACCTTCACTGACTTTATCTATTATAGTATAAATACTAACATCGTGATAATCCGCCATGTCTTGTAATGTCATATCATCCGATAATCCACCTTCAATCTCATCTTCATTAACAAACCCACCTTTAGGTTTTGTAGTTAATTTACTTTCAGTTCCCGGTTGAAAAAGTGTATTCCTTTTTGGTTCAGTAAATAAAGGTGATTCAAACCCTCCTGATGAACCTGCACTTGTTGCTTCTTTAGTTTCTTCTTTTTCCATCTCTTCATCACCTTCTTTAACTTCTTTCTGTGATTGTGTCGACGATGTCATTACCTTACTCATATCTTCACCACTTTTAAAATTTGCCATTTCTTTTTTAAAAGCATTTGAAATTGATTTTTTAAATGTTTGAGTTACGTCTTCCATTATCTTACATTTTTTAGTGCGGGTTCCCAAAAACTTCTTTTTGTCCACATATTTTTATAAAATTCTACCATAACTTTAGTAACTATTTCATTCACATCTCCTTGAATTTTCCCTCTCTTTATTTCGTCTTTTATTTTATCAACAATTTTATTTTCAAATTGTCTAATAGTATTCGATTCAAGAAAATCTTTGATTTCCTTTCTAATCATAACTTCTATATCTTTTTTGTCTGAGTTACTTAATGACATGTCTTTTTTTACTATAAATATTAATCTTTATCAATTTTCCACTGTACTCCTCCACCTATCGACAATTTATTACTGTAATCAGTACCTACACCTAAAGTAAATGTTTGTCCATTTTTATTCCTAAAAACCCCTTCTAAACCAATCCAATTAAAGTTATTTCCACTGATTCTTGTACCAAATCCAGCATAAAACTCTCGTTGATTTATGTAGATATCTCTATTAATTATTTTGGTCGGTATTTGTAGTTGGGCATTAAAACTTCTATTAAAAATACTGTTTTGTGTTATGGTATCAATAACTGTAACATAACCTATTGAATCTAATCTAAGAGTATCTTCATATACATATTTCGTATAATAGTCTTTAAGAATTTCAAGGGTATCTACATTAATTGGTACTTGAATATACGTGGTATCATATTCTGTCTCAATTTTAGTTCTCCACTTTGGTACATAAACAATTTTTTCGATTTCAACTTCCTTCCAAACTGTATCTATTTTCGTAACAATTCTCGGTTCTTCTTTTTTACCTTCACCAAAAATAGTTATACCATTACCACAAGACCTCATAAGAAGAATTACAATTACCAATATTATAATAATACTTGTTTGTATTCTTTCCCATGTAAAATTACTCATGATTCAGATGTTTTTTTTCTTTGGGATAACATTTTAGCCCATTTTGATTTAAATTTCTCATAAAAGGACGATAACTTATTAACCAACTCAACAAACTCTTCATTTAATTTTAGCATATCACCATTTATATATACTCCGTTGTTTTCTCCAATCGTGAAATAAAAATCCACATCAAAATCAATAATCTTTCCTGACCAATCAACGTTATTTGGGTATAAGTTTAGTGATTCAAAATCTGACAAATCTGAGACTTCATTAATAAAATCATCCATAGTTTCTTGGAATGCTATTTTTTCATCTGTGGATAATTCTAAATTTTGATTGTTTTTACCATGTATCACTATTAGACCACCGGAAACTCTGTATTTCTTTTTTTTGTCGTATTGTGACTTTATATTAGATTCATCTTCAATTGAACTGTCAAAATTGTCAGGTTTTATATCCATTTCCTTTAGTAACCCTTTTTTTACTAAAGTTGATTTAGATTCTGATAAATCATTTTTAGAAAGCATCGTTCTCGAACTTTCTAAAAGTTTTTTAATTTCGTCGTAATTGTTATTCATTTTCTTTTTTATTTATAAATATACTGAAATCAAAAGCTGGATTTAAATCAGTACTTTCAGTATCGTAATTACTTTTGGTCACTATACCGTTAAAGTTTTCTATTTTATCGACTTTAACATTATGTCCAATAGTTGTCATGGGTATTTTATATTCATCACATAATTTTTCAATCAGTGATACTAAAGACTCCATTTGTTTATCTGTGTATGGTTGCCAAAAATAATACCCCCTCCACTTGCGCTCATAAATATTATCCATGTGCTCGTTACCTATCCAATTAATGTAATTACTCTTTAATGGATTTTTTCTCAACCATCCTAAGTTTTCTAAAGTTATTATTATAGAGTTTTTATTGTGGGATACAACATCCATATAAGACGCATAAGCATTAGATGGAATAATACTAAAAACCTGACCCTCCCTATCTATAATATAATGAGGTAATTTTTGATTTTCCCCATTATATCTATATTTTAAAGATTTGATATAATCCTTCACATTCCTTGATGTATGTGTTAAGATTATTTGTTTTTTCCTTTTATATTTCCCTACTGGTGTAAATCCATCAATATTCTTAATCTCTAGCATTTCTTTTCTGATATACTAATCGTTTATTTACCTTAGGTTTTGTGGTTTCTTCTATTGTATTAATGTTTTGTGACAAACTATCATCAGACTTATTTGACAATTTTTTAAACAAAAAATTAGCAGCAATAACTAAAGAAATCGCTAATGGGTCAAAAACAAAAATAATAATCAAGAGTAAATAGTTAATAATTTCATTCATCGGTATTTGTGTTAATTCGCTCAAATATTTTAGTGGTCCCAATTCTCCCGCTAAGTCTGAATTGGTCTGTATTTCTATTATCTTAATATCTAAAGACGATATTGAATCCGTTACCGATTCTAATTTGTCTGAAACTATATCTCTTCTTTCAATTGCGTTATTTAATTGTTCTTGTAATACCTTTCTTGTTGACGAAGATGTTGTGGTTATAATTTCACCAGTCTGAGGGTCTTTATATTGTATAACATTATTTGCTAAACCATCTCTCAACGAACCTATACTTTGGTCAAGACTTTTTTTCTCTGTAATAAAATTATCTCTATCACCTATAAACCTTTCCTTTCTAAGGTTTATAACATCCACTTCTCTGTCTATAATTTCTGACTTTGTGGATGTCTCTTGATATGCCGCAGATAAAAATCCATATATACCCATAGATGTTATAAGTACTAAGATTACAGTTGCGGATGTTAGATATAGTCTAAGTAACTTATTTAATGAATTCCAATGTTGATACAATAAAGATGCAATAACCAATTTGGATATTTCCAGTGATGAAGCCATAATCAAAACTTCAAAACTCGCACCTGCAAATAACTTACTTAAACCACTCACAGAATAAAATGCGGCAGAGGCGCTCACGGACAAAGCCGAGAGCGCCACCAAAACAGGAAATATATATTGTATAATTCTCTTCATATGATATTATTTACCTATAAATAGATAAACATATCATAAGTAATCAAAAAGTGTACTACTTTCGTTGCGAAGTTTACGCAAAGCCTTTTCTTTAATTTGACGTACACGTTCTTTTGTGAGTCCAAAATCATTACCAATTTCTTCTAATGTTTTTGGAGTGTCTACCATACCATAATAATCGGTAATGATAACTTTCTCTCTTTCATCCAAAGTATTCATTATTTGAGACAATTTAATCTTGAGTTCGTCCCCATTATTAAACGAAGCATCTGGTTGATTTGATTGTTCGTTTTCAATCAAATCAATGAGGGTATCTCCTTCTTCATTAATGTGATTATCTAAACCAATCGTTTTAGGTAGTGTAGTATACTTACTATCCAATTCACCGTTACTCTTTTGTACTTCTTTCTTTGCCTTATAAAGGTCTTGGACAACATTAACAGGTAGACGAATGGTACGGGAATTTTCATTCAAGGATTGCAATATCGATTGTTTGACCCACCACACAGCATATGAGATGAATCTGAGGTCTCTACTCCAATCAAAGTTTTTAATCGCCTTCATGAGTCCATAATTACCCTCAGCGATGAGGTCTGACAAGTCAAGTCCTTGGTTCTGATATTGTTTTGCTACAGTAATTACAAAACGCAAGTTACCTTCAAGGAGTTCTTGATAAACCTCTTCTTTTTGTTGTTCGGTACACATTTCTGAAGTAATGATTTTGGCCAATTCTTTTTCACGCTGAGGCGTCATTACTTTAATTTTTCGTATGTCCTTCAGATACAACTGAATTTCATCTTGATTGATAGGATTTCCTTCTGCCATTTTATTAAGATTTTGAGTATTCATCGAGTATTTTAATTTCTTTTTTTGTTAGTGAGTTTAAACCTTTTTCCTTAATTTTTTCCAATAGTTGGTCCATCGTAGGTTTTGGTTCATTATCTACCTCGTCTACTTTATACATTATCTTTTGGAACATTTTATCCATCGTTTCTTCTGAAAAAATATCTTCGTTAAATGAAGACGTAATATTAATCAAAAAGTTGTCTACCATATTCAACATATTTTTAAAACTTTCATCTTTTTGTTCCATGTTGTGATTTTCTTCATTCAAATCAAAAAGATTTAACTTCATTTCAGGAGGCATAAAAGCATACAGGTTATTAGGTCTTTCCATCAAAAAGTATTGTGGTACGATTTTTTCCAAAATAATATGAATATGGTCTCTTAAAACATAAAAATCGTAGTGACTTTGAAAATTCATGACAATACCATAATCACCATAATTATATTTTAAAAACGTTTCTTTGTCTGTGAAAATGGAAACCTGTGTTGAAATTAATTCAACCAACGTTTGATTGTTTTTAAACTCTCCAAAAATAAAAAGTAAAAATTGTTTAGGTTCTTTGTTTTTGTCCATTAATTTTTTGTTTTATACATATATTTATATTGAAAATAGAAACATGAGAAAAATAAAGTTAACTGAGTCTGATATTACAAAGATAATCAGAAAAACGATAGAAACCAAACTAAATGAAGATAAATTTAGTGTTGAACCTGAAGTCCCAAGACGACCAAGAGAAATGGAAATTGACCGTTTATTTGGTAAATATACTTATCATGTTCCTGATGATGTAATTAGATACATGAGAAAGAACCCCGCTCTCATAATTAAAAGGTTATTGGATATATACGGAGAAGATAAGTTAATGAAATATGTGGATATGGCAAGAAATCCAAAAGAGATGGAGATGAGGTTAGATAATGACTCATTAAGAGATGAGTTAGGTGAATCAGATGAAGATGGAGATTGGAGGTCTAAAATCCAAGATAGAATTAAAGGAGAAAAACAAAGACCTACAAGTCCTTTATATAGTTTGTTTTCCGCAGAGGATAATAATGAGTTGGAGGAATCAGATGTTGATACAAATAAAGATAACAAAGTTTCAAAAGATGAGTTATACAAACATTTTGACTCAAACAAGGACGGTAAAGTAACAAGAAAAGAATATGCTAAACACATTAAACACCATCAAGATAACCCAGACTTGTTAGATAAGTACGACAAACCTGTTAAAGAAATGGTTAATAGAATTTTATCTCGTTTATCTTGAACTTTTTAGGGTTTAGGATATATTTATGAAAAATTAATAAATTATGAATCCTAATTTGAACGAAAACCGCTTAACCAAACATATATAAAAAAGAGTCCTCCATTATTGGAGGATTTTTTTTTGTCTAAATTTTTTTGCTTAAAAATTAATAAAACATAAAAACAAAACAACATGAAAAACACAACTGTTTACAATGAACTCGTCCAAAAGATGAGAGAATTTTTCCTAAGTAAAAACTTTAAGGAAGTCCCAACCCAATCAAGGTTATCAATCTTAGCAGCATGTGAAAACCCACATTCAGTAAAGACGTTTGAGTACTGTGGTGAGACATGGCCGTTACCACAAACAGGTCAAATGTGGTTGGAGTATGAATTACTTAAGAATCCCGAATGGGAAGGAGTATTCTGCGTATCAACATCTTACAGAGAAGAGAAGGAGCCAATCCCCGGTCGTCATGAACTTATCTTCCCTATGTTTGAATTTGAGTCAAAAGGAACCATCGCAGATATGATTAAACTTGAAACCCAACTTCTTGAATACCTAGGTTTTGGTACGCCAAAACATGAAACATATGATGAGGTATGTGAAGAGTATGGTGGTGTAGAAATCTTAGAGGATGAACACGAATCAAGAATGTGGGAAGAAAAAGGTTCAGTAGTATCATTAGAATACTTCCCAAGAAGAACAAACCCCTTTTGGAATATGAAACACAGAGGTGAAGGTATCTTCAATAAAGTAGATGTAATCCTTTACGGTCAAGAAACCATCGGTTCTGCTGAACGTTCATCAAATGTAGAAGAGATGAGAGAGATGTTCTACAGTATAGAAGACGGAGGTTATTCACAAAAGTTGTTTGACCTATTCGGAAAAGAAAGAGTAGAAAAAGAGTTAGAAGAATTCTTAGGAATGGATTTCTTCCCACGTTTCGGAGGTGGTATAGGTATGACTCGTTTAGCTAGAGCATACGAACTACTACAACAAGAAAAATTAGAAGAACAACCATTATTTGTATAAATTAAAAACCCCCTCAGGATTCCTGAGGGGGTTTCTTGTAAACAACAACCACTTATTCAACTCCCATCACCTGTTCAGCAACCATTTCTTTCCAACCATCAAAACCCATTTGACGAATCCGAATCGCCTTGATAAGACTACGGAAGTTCAGTTCCACGTTCATGTACTTGTCGTGAGCATCTTTCAATGCTTCCAACGCCTCTTTCTTAAGTTCAAGGTCTTCAACTTGTGGTTCAATAACAGGAAGAAGCTCAGTCATACGTTCAATCATTTGTGTTACCGTTAGAGTAATGTCTTGTGCGAATGCTCGACTACGAATAGCCGAATCGATTTTTGAAATGTGCAAGTTACTGATAAAAATCACTCGTCCAGTAAACTCAAATGAAGTCGGAAGGAAGACCCCATCACTACGAAGTGGTTTAGCAGATACCCAACTGATGACACGCTTATCATAAGAGTCCAACGCACCCTTCAAAAGGTTCACGGTGTCCCCTTCTTTAAAGACACTATCACAGTCATCAAACAGGACGAGTTTATCACTGTTCTCGTAGAGGGTGATGTACATCCCTCCAGGAGTTGTACGTCCTTTTACGTGAACATAGTGCTCACCTTCAACCATACCGAGACTTTCCAAGGTTTTTACCACCGTGTGAGTCTTACCCAAACCCGGCATTCCCGTAATCAAAAGGGAAGGGCTAATACCTTTAGCTACCATAATGGTCAGGTTTTCCATATCCTCAAACATTTGTTGAGGACTTTTGCTCTGCTGCAATGTCTTAAAACATACTTTTTGTGTCTGCATTTCTCGTTCGATAGTTTTGATGTTTTTACTTCCTTTTGGTCGTCCCATGTTTATTGTTGTTTACGTTGTCAAAGATAAGGTTGTTTTTTAAACTACCAAAACTTTTACTCAGTTTTTTTCAAAGTACCCAAGGTTTTATTAATCTCATTCAAAGAGTTAACCAAATCCTTAACACCTTGCTCAACATCACCACCGAGTTGAGCGTATTCAATGATATCGTTTACATCAAGTGTTTCCACAGTCTTTTTGAATTTATTGAACTTATCTTTGGACTTAGCAACAACAGCATGTGAAGAGACATATACATTGATGTGTGTGATGATGTTCATCGCATCATAGTAACTCCAAGAACTACCCAAAAAATCACCACCATAGTACTGACTGTCATTAGCACCATAAATTTCAATATTACTGAAAAGTTGGTGTTTTTTGATGTAAAACGCAACTTTGTTCCAGTTATCATTCTCACGTCCTTTTTTACGAATCAGATAGATAAGATATCCACTTCGTGTATAAGTATTGAAGTGATTATTCGATTTAGCCGCAGTACACCAACGAGTAGAAGCACCATACTTCATCGAAGCCCTATGTGTCTTAGGACTCAACAAGAGAAATTTATCATTCTCGACAAGAATATCGTATTCATCATTTGAAACTTTTTCGAGTTCCTTTTTTTCTTTATCCTGTTTAGCTTTTGACAATAC
>Ga0208161_1001277_pt1 | contig 13509 bp, 17 predicted proteins | sample CB_VirMetaG_3_FD_184538 | JGI IMG/M metagenome (GOLD analysis project Ga0208161, IMG submission 184538) | Freshwater to marine saline gradient viral communities from Chesapeake Bay - CB_1508_1S Viral MetaG (SPAdes) (version 4) | ecosystem: Environmental > Aquatic > Marine > Coastal | place: USA...
ATAATCTTGACTGCGATTATCTCTATATTAATGCTTCCGATGAACGTGGTATTGATACTATTAGGGATAAGGTCCAGGGCTTCTCGTCTGTGGCGTCTTTTAAGCCGCTCAAAGTTGTCATCTTGGACGAGGCTGATTTCCTTACTATTCAAGCTCAGGCGTCGCTAAGAAACATTATTGAGACATTTTCACGTACAACAAGATTTATTCTGACTTGTAACTATATTGAGAGGATTATTGACCCTCTTCAATCACGTTGCCAGGTACTTAAAATTGTTCCTCCATCTAAACAAGAGGTAGCAGTTCACATTAACAATATTTTACAACAAGAAAATGTAAATATTGATTTAGATAACTTAAAACTAGTTGTCAATCAATTTTATCCTGACCTACGTAAAATGCTTAACACACTACAAATGAGTGTAGTAGGTGATGAAATTGCTGTAGATAAAAGTGTATTAGTGTCTAGTAACTACAAAAATCAAATCCTCATGGAGTTATGTAAACCAAGTTCTAAATCGTTTAATAACATTAGACAAATAGTAGCTGATTCTGGTGTTAGTGATTTTGAAGACTTATTCAGATTTTTATTTGACCACGTAGACAAATATGCTCCTACTGAAGCCGGACAAGTAATTATTTACATTGAGGAATACCAGTACCATTCTAATTTTAGAATTGATAAAGAAATAAATGCTATGGCTCTTATCTCTAGAATATTATCTGTAGCTGGTAAAAAAGTATTATGAAACAATTCCTAAAGTTTACTATAATTTGGATTAGCCAAAACTTATCCGTACCTTTCTGGATGGTAGGTCATGTTCATTTAATGACAACTGTGTATCAAGATATACATGAAATTATTATGAGCATGGGTATGAATATTATAGTAGCAATAGGATTTTATTTAGATTATAAACAAAACAAACAAAATGAAAAATCAACAAATGAACATCAATCTTGACTTGTCAAAAACAACCACAGTCGAAACTTCAACAGGTAAAAAAGTATGGAGTCAAGGAGTCATTATTCGTAAAGTATCTCGCTTTGTAGTAGGAGCAGATGAAGATGCTCTAGTACCCATCCCAGTATTTTATGATGCTGAAACTGGAGAAATTTTGCTTGAAACTTTACCTAAGGAATTAAGAGAAGAATATACAAATGTCAATCTTTGATTGGTTAAAACAAATCACAACTGATAAAAAACCTTGGTCTTCTTTCACAGAAGATCAACAAGAATCGTTCAATTCTTACATGGTTCATCGGTTTGTAAGTATGTATGAGGGATACACTGAGGTTGCGAATTACGGCCAAAGAATCCCATATCCTGAAAAGGAAAAAACCTATAAGTACTACTGCACTATGTTACCTAAAGCCAATATATTCCTCAAGTATGTTAAGTCTTCTAAAAAAAGACCAAACAAAGATTTGTTACAATACATAGCTGATTACTATGTTATTTCTCTAGGAGAAGCCGAAGATTATATTTATCTTCTTAAACGAGAAGGAATTGAACATATTCTTGAAAAAGCAGGAATTGACAATAAAGAAATTAAAAAGTTATTAAAAGAAGTTAAATGACAAAAAACAGTGATGTGTGGGGAGTTTATCCTGACAAAACCACAGAACCATTTAAACCAGATTCAATAGTACAATCAGTTGTTAATAAATTTAACACTCGTGCTAAAATGGGTTTTGAAAAATACAATAACACTCTAGATAGAAACGATTTTACGGTATTAGAATGGATTGAGAATGCTCAAGAAGAACTAATGGATGGGATCCTTTATTTAGAAAAGTTGAAAAAAACACTAGGTGGCTAAAAAGAAAAAAATACCAGCCATTGTAAAACAAATTAAACAACACAACTTACGAGAAGTTAACTACGCTTACGAAAAGTCAATTTCTTATAGTCAGTTGTCTATGTTTACCGCTTGTCCACACAAGTGGAGTTTGCAGTATAAAGACGGTTATTACACGTCTGAATCGTCTATTCATATGACGTTCGGAACTGCATTGCACGAGGCATTACAACATTATATAACAACTATATATGAGGTAAGTGGTGCTGAGGCTGACCGAATTGATTTAGAGGCTTATTTTGAGGAACGTTTTAGAGAAACATACTTAAAAGATTACAAGTCAAATAAAAACGTTCACTTTTCTAACTCTGTTGAAATGAGAGAGTTTTTTGAAGATGGACTAGCTATTCTAAATTTCATTAAAAAGAATAGAGGCGGTTATTTTGGTAAACGAGGCTGGTATTTGATAGGCTGTGAAGTACCTATTTTACTTAATCCACATCCAGGGTTTAAAAACGTTTTGTATAAAGGTTACCTGGATGTGGTTTTGTATAATGAATCAACCAATAAATTTAAAATTATGGATATTAAAACATCCACTAAAGGTTGGGACGATTATACTAAAAAAGACGAAACTAAACAGATGCAATTAATTTTGTATAAGAAATTTTTTGCTCAACAGTTTGGTGTTTCTGAAGACGATATTGATATAGAATTCTTTATTGTCAAAAGAAAAATATGGGAAGAATCCCCTTATCCAATTTCTAGGATTCAAGAATTCAAACCAGCAAGTGGTAAAGTAAAACTTAATAAAGCAACAAACGCAATTACTTCATTTATTGAAAACGTGTTTAATCAGGACGGTTCATATAAAGATAAAAAATATGAACCAAAACCTGATAAATTTACTTGTAGATTTTGTCCTTTTAAAGATAATAAAGAACTTTGTCAGTTTAGTATATCTTAGAGAATCCTAATATATTTATATACAACAAACAAATAAAGATTATGACAAATAAAAAGGATATGACATTAACCTCTGTAAAAGTACAGAGTGAGTTATTTGAAAATTTCAAGATTGCTTGTGTTAAGTACAAATTTTCTTTACAAAAACTTGCTGACCGCACTATTCATTTGTATCTTACAGATGAAGACTTTCGTAAAAAAGTACACAACCACAATAATTTAGAAATTAAAGACTAAAAAAATTTATGAATTCAAGTTTTGCTTATCTTCCTCCTGAAAAGAGGAAAAAGATTATGCTTATTACTGATGACATTAGAGTTCACTCTGGTGTTGCTAACGTAGGTAAAGAAATTGTAATCCATACAGCCCAACATTTTAATTGGACCTGTTTAGGAGGATCAATCAAACATCCTGATAAAGGTAAACGTTTTGATTTGTCCCCTTCAACTAATGAAATTACTGGCTTAACAGATTCATCAGTATCTCTTTATCCAGTTGATGAATATGGAAACGCAGATATCTTAAGACAACTTATCCAAATTGAAAAACCAGATGCTATAATGTTGATTACGGATCCACGTTATTTTACTTGGTTGTTTATGATGGAAAATGAAATCCGCCGAAGTATTCCTATCACTTATTTAAATATTTGGGATGACTATCCAGCTCCTCTTTATAATAAACCTTATTATGAGGCATGTGATTTGTTAATGGGTATTTCAAAACAAACAGTAAATATTAACCGACTTGTTTTGGGTGATAAAGCTGATAGTAAAATTCTTAAGTATGTTCCTCATGGACTAAATCATGAAAACTTTAAACCTTTGGATAAAAATGATTCTAAACTAAAAGAATTTAAAAACAAATTGTTTAAGGGTAAAGATTATGATTTTGCTTTGTTATTCAATTCTCGAAATATTAGACGTAAACAAATTCCTGATACTATTTTAGCATACCGATTTTTTATTGACCAATTACCTATTGAGCAAGCTAAAAAATGTGCTTTGGTATTGCATACTGATAGAGTATTTGATCATGGAACTGATTTAGAGGCTGTAATTGAATTAATAGCAAATGGAGACCAATACAATATTATCTTCACAGATGAAAAATATAACCCTGAACAAATGAATTTGCTCTACAATAGCACAGATTGCCAGATTCTATTAACATCTAATGAAGGTTGGGGATTAAGTTTGACTGAAGCTATTTTAGCAGGTAATCCTATCATTGCTAACGTAACAGGTGGAATGCAAGATCAAATGCGTTTTGAAGATGAAAATGGAAACTGGTTTACCCCTTCAGATAAAATTCCATCTAACCATAGAGGTACTTATAAAAAACATGGTAGATGGGCTTTTCCCATATTTCCTTCAACACGTACTCTTGTAGGTTCACCTCCAACTCCTTATATTTGGGACGATATTTGTAGCCCTGAAGATGCTACTAAACGTATTATGGAAGTTTATAGCTTAACTACTGAAGAACGTAGAGAAAGAGGATTAGAAGGTAGAGCATGGGCTTTAGGAGAAGCAGGATTTACTGCTCAAATTCAAGGTAAACGAGTAATAGAGGCTTTTGATGAGTTATTTGATACTTGGGAACCTAGAGAAAAATTTGAATTAATTAATGCCACCGAAACGAAAGATAGAATTTTAAACCACGAATTGTTATATTAATGAAACCGTTATTTGTAATAAGTTGTCCATACGACACATACTCTGGATATGGAGCTCGCTCTAGAGATCTAGTTAAAGCTATCATTGAAACTGATAAGTATACTGTAAAATTATTGCCTCAAAGATGGGGAGCTACTCCTTTTGGATTTTGTAAAGACAATCCAGAATGGGAATTTTTATACCAGTACAACTTAGATGTTCAAGCTCAAAACCCACAACCTGATATTTGGGCTCAAGTAACAATTCCTAGTGAATTTCAACCTGTAGGTAAATTTAATATTGGATTTACAGCAGGAGTTGAAACCACTATGTGTGCTGGAGACTGGATTGAAGGGTTAAATAGAATGAATCTTAACATTGTTTCTTCAGAACATTCTAAAAAAGTATTTGAATCAATCCAATACGAAAAAAGAAATAAACAAACTAACGCTTTAGAAAGTACAGTAAAACTAGAAAAACCTATGGAGGTATTATTTGAAGGTGCTGATACTAACATTTATAAAGTATTAGATAAAATTCCACAAAGTGAGCTTTATAATTCACTTATGGGTATTAAGGAAAAATTTGCTTATTTGTTTGTAGGACATTGGATTCAAGGTGATTTGGGAGAAGATAGAAAGAATGTAGGTTTATTAATTAAAGCGTTTTTTGAAACCTTTAAAAACAAAATGAATCGTCCTGCTTTGATTTTAAAAACATCTCAAGTAAGTTCTTCTTACATGGATAGAGAAGAAATCCTTAAAAAGATTAAAAAGATAGCTAAAACTGTAAATTCTAAAAATTTACCTAATGTTTATCTTTTACATGGAGAGTTTAGTGATGAAGAAATGAATTTACTTTATAATCACCCTAAAGTAAAAGCTATGGTTAGCTTAACTAAAGGTGAGGGATATGGTCGTCCATTACTTGAGTTCACTTTAAGTAAAAAACCACTAATCTGTTCAGGATGGTCAGGTCAAATGGATTTTCTAGATCCTAAGTTTACATGTTTGATAGGAGGTCAACTAACCAATGTTCACCCAAGTGCTGCTAATCAATGGCTACTTGCTGAATCACAATGGTTTAGTCCTGATCACCAACAAACCGGTACTTTCTTAAAGGATGTATTTGAAAACTATAAAAATTATACTGATAGAGCTAAAAAACAAGCTCGTAAAACAGAAACAGAATTTAGTTGGGATAAAATGAAGGATAAAATTGATGAAATATTAACTCAACACGTTCCTGAATTTCCTAAAGAGGTAAAATTAGAATTACCAAAATTAAACAAAATTGAAATCCCTAAATTAAAAAAAGTAAATGGATAATTTAACAATTTGTGACCGCTGCGGTTCGGACGCATGTTACGTAGATGAAGTAAACCAAGATATAAAAACATATTTTTGTTACGGTTGCGGCTTCCAGACTAATTCTTTAATGGTTGAGGATGGAGAATTTCTTGACCAACAAAAAGAAGTATTGCCTGAACTTTATAAAGATCTATTTTATACCGATGAAAAAGGTAAAATTTGGATGCCCTCAGCAGTAAATCTCCCAGAAAAAGGAATGATATTTGCTAATGGTCCTTCATCTTTTGAATGGGCTTGGGCGGCAGTAAAGGCAGTTCCTGTCTCAGAAGAAGAAAAAGAAAAATACCCAATTCCAGGAAAAGAAGGACAATACTACGAATGGAGAATGGATATGTCTACTCTTCAGAACTTTAAAGAACATGATTATATGGAAGCTCTTTCATATATTGGAGTATTACCCGAATGATAAGCTTAGCAATCACGGTTTGTAATGAACATGAGGAATTAGAGACTCTGTTAGATTATTTATCTGACAGAGCTCTTTTTCCTGAATATGAAATTGTTGTTCAAATAGATAAAGATAATCATACTGATGATGTTATTGGTGTGATTGTTGGTAGAGGAATTAAACATTGGTTCCATCCTCTAAATAAAGACTTTGCTAGTTATAAAAATGAATTAGCAAACCACTGTGAAGGAGAATATATCTTCCAAATCGATGCTGACGAATTACCCTCAGTAGAATTACTTGATATGCTCCCAGACATATTAGAAAGTAATCCCGAAGTGGATGTATACTTAGTTCCTCGAATTAATACCGTAAGTGGTATCACCGAGGAACATATCCTCAAGTGGGGTTGGAGGTATGAAAACGACAGAATAAATTTCCCTGATTATCAGTGGAGAATTTATCGTAATAATGAATCTATTAGATGGAAAAATAAAGTTCATGAGGTATTAGAAGGTTATAAACAATATGCTTCTTTACCTGCTCAAGATGAATTTTGTTTAATTCACCCTAAAAATATTAAAAGACAAGAAAAACAAAACGAATTTTACAACACAATATGAAAATAAAAACAGCTCATTTTGATAGTAAAATTTTTGAGGATAAAATGAAACATTTATCCCACTTAGATTTTTCTTTATTTATTGAAACATATCCCCAATCACAGGAAGATTTATCACCTATTAATATTATATCATTTCAGGAACCAAATGAATATTTTGGTTTACATGATTGGGTAATTCAAAATAAAGATTTATTTAATATTATTTTAACTCAAAGTGATAAAGTATTAAATAATTGTGATAATGCTGTATTTCAACCATTTGGACACACCTGGTTAAAACCGGACCAATATGAAAAAGAATATAATAAAGAATTTAAATTAGCCCATCTACAAGGCAAATTACTTAAAACATACGGCCACTCTTTAAGACATCAGGTAACAGCTAGAAAAAATGAGTTAACTATTCCTACTAAATTTTATGAAACCTATGGAGATAGAAATAATATTAATGACGCTCGTTTAGGTAAAGAATTTATATTTGGTGATTCACAATTTGGAGTAGTAATCGAAAATGTATCAAGTAGAGGTTATTTTACTGAAAAAATACTAGACTGTTTTTTATTAAAGACTATTCCTTTATATTGGGGTTGTTCGAATATAGGGGATTACTTTGATATAAACGGTATTATACCGTTTAATAACGTAGACGATTTAATTTATATATCAAATAATTTAACTGAAGACTATTATAATTCTAAAAAAGAAATTATTAATAAAAATTGGAAATTAGCTTTGAATTATGTACATTACGAACAAAATATAATTAATACAATAACAGAAATTTTTAAACACAATAAACTTATATGAAAAAAATATGGTATGCCCCTTACAAGTTTGAATCTTATGGGGAAGAAGAAATCAAAGCCGTAGAAGAATCACTCCGTTCAGGATGGTTAGGCGGACAAGGACCTCGTTCTGTTGAATTTGAAGAAAAAATTGCTAAACGTTTTGGAAAAAAATATGGCATTTTTGTAAACTCAGGATCTTCAGCTTGCTTACTTGCTATTGCTGCTTTAAATCTACCTAAAGGAAGTAAAATTATTACTCCTGCTTGTACATTTTCAACTACTCTAGCTCCTATTCTCCAACTTGGTTACAAACCAGTGTTTGTAGATGTAGGTTTAGAAGATTATGTTGCTAACATTGATCAAGTAGTAGCAGCTATTACTCCTGATGTTAAAGCAATTATGTTACCTAATTTAATTGGTAACAAACCAGATTGGAAACGTTTGAAACAAGAAATCAAATTGTTAGGTAGAACTGATATTATTTTGATTGAAGATTCAGCTGACACAATTACTGAAACAATGGAAACAGATGTTGCTACAACTAGTTTTTATGCCTCACACGTAATTACAGCTGGTGGTGTAGGTGGTATGGTAATGTTTAATGATAAAAAACACGTTACTTTAGCTTTACAATACCGAGATTGGGGTCGTTTAGGTGATGATTCTGAAATTATGGATGATCGCTTTAATCATGTAGTAGACGGTATTCCTTATGATCATAAATTTTTATACTCAGTATTGGGTTACCATATGAAAGCAAGTGAAATGAATGCTGCTTTTGGTTTAGTTCAACTCCACCGTTTTGAAAAATTTGAACAAATTCGTAGAGCAAATATTGAACGCTACATTGAAAATCTTCAAGGTGTAGGGGATTTGATTTTACCAGATGATTCTATTAAACCTAATTGGTTGGCTATCCCATTACAGACAGAACATCGTTTTGAGTTGCTTACTTTTTTAGAAGACAATAACATCCAGACTCGTGTAACATTTGCCGGTAACGTAACTCGTCACCCTGCTTATAGAGAGTTCCTACAAGACTTTGAAAACGCAGATACTATTATGAAAAATGGTTTCTTATTAGGTGCACACCACGGAATGACTACTGATGATGTAGATTACGTTTGTGATAAAATTAAAGAATTTTATTCAAAATGATAAAAGTAAGTGATGTAATAGCAGAATTCTTAAAATATAAACAAATTGATACTGTTTTTGGTATTATAGGTTCTGCTAATTCCCATATTTTTGATTCAATTCAAAATTTAGGATATACAAAAATAATTTGTACACATCATGAACAAGCGGCAATCATGTCAATGGCTGCTTATTACCGAGCATCTGGTAGATTATCAGCAGCCATTGTAACGGCAGGAGCCGGAGCTAGTAACGCAATTACAGGAGTAATAAGTAATTGGGCAGATTCAATCCCCGGAATCATCATTTCAGGACAAGAACCAGTTAGATATTTAAGCCAACATAAAGATTTAAGAATGTTTGGTACTCAAGGTTTTAGTTCATATGAGATGGTTAAAAATGTTACTAAATATAGTAATGTATTATTAGATGGTAACAACATCCATGATGAAATAGAAACCCATTACAATATAAGTATTACTGGCCGACCAGGTCCTACTTGGTTGGAAATTCCTTTAGATATTCAAGCACAAAAAGTTGAATCTAAAAATTTTAAAAACACTAGTAATAAATCACTAAGAATAACAGATGCTTATAATTATGCTAATGATATTATACATTTAATTAATAACTCTAAACGTCCTGTTATTTTAGGAGGTATGGGAGTAAAACTAAGTGGAGCCAAAGACAAATTTAAACAATTTGTTAATCAAACTAATATCCCAACAATGTTAAGTTGGTCAGGAATTGATTTATTACCTACTAATCACAAATCAAATTTTGGACGATTTGGATTATATGGTCAACGAGCTGCTAATTTCATTATTCAAAATTCAGATTTAGTAATTGTATTAGGTAGTAGAATGGCTTTACCTCAAGTAGGATACGATTTTAGCCAGTTCGCTAGAAACGCTACAATTGTTCAAGTTGATATTGATGAATCAGAGTTGAACAAATATGATAGAGTTCTTAAATATTATCACGATGTGAATATAGTTTTAGATAAAATATTAGAAAAAATATCTAGTATTAATCCAAATATAAATCAATGGGTAGATAAATGTAACCACTATAAAACTAAATATCCTATTATTGATGATAATTACAAAAATGATAAGTATATTAATTCATATTCATTTGTAAATAAATTAACCCAAAAATTAGGTGATGATGAGATTATTGTTACAGATATGGGAACTGGTTTATTAAGTGGCCATCAAGCATCTAATCTAAAAGAAAACCAAATACTATTTACTAGCCAGGGACTAGGAGAAATGGGTGTAGGATTACCCTATGCTATAGGAGCATCGTTTGCTGCTCCTAACAAACCAATTACTTGTTTAAATTGCGATGGGGGTATTATGATGAACTTACAAGAATTGCAAACAATTGTTCAACATAATTTACCTGTTAAGATATTCATTTTCAATAATGATGGTTATTTAATGATCAAACATACTCAAAAATTATTTTTCCAAGGAAGATATAACGCTGTAGATAAAAACACAGGTGTAGTACTTCCAGAATTTGAAAGAATAGCTTACGGATTTAATATTCCTTACTGTAAAATAGATAAATTAAAAGATCTAGATACTATAGAATTTAAAACAGATGGACCCTCAATTATTGAAGTATTTATGGATCCTGAACAAGATTTTATACCTAAAGTAAAAGGAGTTATTCTTGAAGATGATTCTATTTTTGCTCCTCCCTTAGAGGAAATGTCTCCTTTACTACCTTTTGATGTTATTAAAGAGGAAATGATAATTAGTGTTAGTGAAAAGTCTCAACAGATAAAAAGATGAAAATATTGATAACAGGAGCAAATGGATATGTAGGTAAATCTTTATATGAAGCTTTTAAAAAACAATATGAAGTAACTACATTAACTCGAAAAGAAGCAGACTTAACTAATTTAGAACAACTTAAATCTTTCTTTAAAGATAAATATTTTGATGTAATTATTCATTGTGCTATTAAAGGAGGATACAGAATAGCAAAAGATGCACCTGATGTTGTTGATGATAATCTTAAAATGTATTACAATATGTTAGAATGTAAAGAACATTTCAACAAATTTATTCATTTTGGATCAGGAGCTGAAAGACAAGATACATTCTATGGGCTAAGTAAAAAAGTTATAAAGGAATCTATTCAAGATAAACCCAACTTTTACAATATCAGAATATTTGCAGTTTTTAACGAAAATGAAGCTGAAAGTAGATTTGTAAAAACAAACATTTATAATTATATTAACCGTAAAAACATTCAAATATTTTCAAATAAATACATGGATTTCTTTTACATGGATGATTTAGTATTATTGGTCAAGTATTATATAGATAATAATAAATTACCTAAAGAGATAGATTGTAGTTATAATCATTTAACTACTTTATATGATGTAGCTGAAATTATTAATGGATTAAGTGATTATAAAGTAAATATAAAAATTAATAATTGGGAATTTGATAAACCATTTAATGGAAAATTTACTGATTTAGGGTTAAAATTTATGGGTTTAGAACAAGGAATAATAAACACATATAATAAATTAAAAAATGAATATTAAATTAATGTCACATATAATGCCTTGGGATATTGATTATGCTTTATTAATGGCTATTCAATTAAAGAAATCCAAATATTATTTACCCGAGGATGTAAATATTACTATTGATTTAGAACTCAACTTAACCAGCTATCTATATAATTGGGAAGAAAGTCAATTACCTAAAGATTATTTTATTGATAAATTTAATACTTTACTTTTGTTGTTAACTGATTATAAGGTAAATACTTTTATATATGAACAAGACCAAAAATATGGACATCTAGATCAACAGAAAAAAATAATTTCTGATGAAGTAGATTACTATATGATTATTTGCCCTGATACTTATTTTAGTGAATATGCTTTAACCTACATGATAGAAGCAGCAAGACAAATTACTAATAAGTATTTTGTTATCACACCTCAAATATCAAAAGCGGGAGATAGTGATTGGGATAAAATAGTTAATCCAAAATATTTAGATATTCCTTATAGTAATTATAAAGAAGTAGATATTTTTGACATCAGATTTAATAATAAAAATGATAATCAAGAAGTAGGATTAAAATCCTTACCTAAAAGTAAATTTGCAGGGTGGTGTGATTTGTATAATAAAGCCTTTTATGAGGAATTATGCCGTCCACAAGATGAATGGGTAGGGTATGGTCCTTGGGATTATTATTCAATGATGATATCTGATTTTGTTAAATCTCATGGGATTGATTATCAACAATATTTGCTAGAAGGAGAAACAATTTGGATGTATCCCTCAGGACCTTTACTAGAAAAGGAAGCCGATGGTTTTACTAAATACTATAGAGATAGATTAAAAACAAAAGACATTCCAAACCAAAGAAAAGAATTTGAATCTAATATGCAAAAATATATCTCTCAAGGGATAGAAATCCTCAAAGAAAAAAATATTTTGCCAAAAGAACTTTATGCTAAATTTGTTACCAAATGATATCACTAATTATTCCAACAAATAAAACTAACTCTGATTATACAAAATATCTTGTAAATAATATTAGAGAAATTTATCCTGATGAATCCCAAGTTGAAGTTGTAGTATCTGAGGATGATACTGTAACTATGGGAGTAAATTATAATAATGCTGTTGCTAAAGCAAAAGGTGAAAAAATTATTCTACTACATAATGATATGGTTATTAAACCTGGGTTTGTAGAACAAATGGATAAAGATATTACCAAAGGTAGAATTACAGCATATACTAGAGTTGAACCCCCCACTTTCCCTAATGAATTTCCAGGTAAAAAAGTAGTTGATTGTGGGGACGATTTAGATTCTTTTAATTATCAAAAGTTTATAGATATTAATATTGAACATGATTTAATAGATCCTATTGGTCCGTTTGGAGGTGCTCAAATGTTTTTTGGATGTATGAAAGAAGATTATTTAGGAATTGATGGTTATACTTTCAAATTATTTTGTGAAGATGATGATTTACACTTAAGACATAAATTAGCAGGCTATGAACAAAAAGTTAGTTGTGCTCATGTCTATCATTTTGTAAGTAAAACATCTCGAACAGGAAACTACAGAGAAATAGAAATAGAATCCAATAAAAAGTTTATTAAAAAATGGGGATTCAGAAAAGCAATACATAACGTAACTTATAATAAAAAATGCGTTATAATAAATGGTAATGCGGAATTAAACGAGGCTATTGGTTGGTGGTTTAATGACGGTGAAGATATAATTGTAGAAATCGATGGTAATACTTTTACTCAACAAGATTACGATTACATACAACAATTAAACGATATTGTAAAAGAAACCAACGATATTGGGGTTTTTGAAATAGGAAATATTAAATTAACAGTAAACAAACTAGAAGAACAACAAAACAAATATATTAGATTATGATTTTTGGATTTTATAATAGAAATGATAAAATGGAAGAATTAGTTGGTAGAACAGTTACTACTTCCCGACTTAAAGCAGCTAAATATTTTGCTGAACGTAAACAATTGCCCTTAAAAGAATTTTTGAAAATCTTTGGAGTAAAGACAATTATGTAATGAATATGACAGATCTCTTTAAAGGTTTTGGAAAAAATTTAAATATGAAACTAAGAGGTGAAGATAAATCTTTTGGGAATAATAAAAAAACATTTATTAAACTCGTAGATACTTTCGACCAATTAGTTCAACGTACTTATACTGTTGAAGAAGATATGGGTATTATTATGGAACGTTAT
>Ga0208161_1001279_pt1 | contig 13498 bp, 12 predicted proteins | sample CB_VirMetaG_3_FD_184538 | JGI IMG/M metagenome (GOLD analysis project Ga0208161, IMG submission 184538) | Freshwater to marine saline gradient viral communities from Chesapeake Bay - CB_1508_1S Viral MetaG (SPAdes) (version 4) | ecosystem: Environmental > Aquatic > Marine > Coastal | place: USA...
TCATATTTTAAAAATTCATAAATATTTCTAGCTTCTTCTCCAGAAATATTGGCACCTCTATTCAATCGGTTCCAATCATTAATTGCTTTTATTACTTCAGGAGGCAGTAAGTCATTGAATTTACAGTCAAATCTGTAACCTGTATTCTGAAAGAAAGGTACCAATTTTTTCATTTGTTCATTAGTTCTAGTTAAAATCATCCATTGTCCTGTCTCTAGAATCAAATCTTCTAGTAATAAATTTTCATATACTCTTCCGTCAGCATCTCTTGGTTCCCAAATTTTATTTCGACGTTCATCAATATTATCTAAAATAGATAAAGCGATTTTATGTACAGCTCTAGGTACTCTTCTTGATTTAGTTTGATGATCGGGAATCCCTTCAAGATTAATAAATGTTTTAGGGTCAGCCCCTTGAAACGCATAGATAGCCTGATCGTCATCCCCTGCAATGAAAGATCTTTTACATTGAGATTCAATATAAAAGAACATATCCCATTGCAAAGGATTTAGATCTTGGGCTTCATCGAGAAAAACTACATCGAGGGAAGGACATAGTTTTTTTTCAACAAACTTGGAAATCATGTCTGAAAATTCAAACATGTTATAATCTTTTTTATAATCAATTATGTCTTGATTAATTTGTTCTAATAAAGGTTCACTAATATAGTCAATTAAATCTAAATCGATTGCAGAATCTTGTAATCCCATTTTTCTAGAACGAGAATATTCTATGATCTTCATGTATTGATTTTTATATTCATTATAACCATTATCATGTTGTACTGTTTCAAAATGTAAATCAGTGTGTCCATATTTATTTTTAAAAGCATTCCAGTTCTTATCTTTTAACAACTGTGTATTGGTATCTATTCCCAAAGTTCTAGTTCCCATAGAATGCATTGTACAAATCCAATCAAATTCCATTTTAGAAAATTCTTTTTCTATTCTTTCTCTTGCTTCATTAGCTGCAGCATTACTAAATGTAATGTAACAAATTTTTTTAGGATCTGTTTTATTTATAATTAATTCATTATATAAATGTTTATGTATTAAGGTATGTGTCTTACCTGTTCCAGGTGGTCCTGCTATTACGGTTCTCATTCAAAAGGCGCGGGTTGTTTTTCTGTTTTCTTAGGTATAAATTTTTCTACAGTTATTTTATCTACTGCCCAAACCTTTGTGCTTTTTTCGTTTATTTTTTTAACTTCTACTCTTGCACTAAATAAATCTTCTAGTAATCTTATTGTCTTATTTTTTGGATAAGTTTTTTCTGGCCATGCTTTAGTTCTTACTAAAAATAACCAGAAGTCTTTAAATTTAAAATAACTAGTACCATTTTCTGAATAAGGTTTTCTTTTTAGAATAGATTCCCAATCCTTTCCATCTCTACTAATAAAATCTGTAAGTATTTCTTTTAATTGTACATCCACTCTAGTATCATCAGGAGCTTCTGTTTCATCCATACTCTTCATTAATTTAGCTAACATCTTTCTCCATATTAATTTAGCAACCGGTAATAAAGGGGTTCCTAATTCTGTCATACAAACCACACTAAATTTTTCTGGATCATGTAAAGTAGGTCCATCTACTTCTATTGTATCTTCATCTACAGTTACAAAAAATATTGGAGGATCTGATTTATATTTTCTTATAGTCGTAATTGCAGGCATTCTAACTTCGTCGCCTTTACCATATGCTCTTGTGTAACAAACTTTTTCATTACAAAAATTACAGATAGGTTTATCATTACATTTATAATCATATTTTTTCTCATCTACTTGTTTAATAATTCTTTGTACATCTGTAGATTTTAAAGGTGGTTTAATATATTTTTCTGTATTGTAATCTTCTAATAAATCTTGCCATTTTAAAGGATTTGATTTTTTTAAATAGACTCCAATATTAAATAATCCATTGTCTCTACCTGATGCAGCTACATCACCATTACCTTCTATAATAGGTCCTTCTTTTATAATAGTTTGTAAACACGGTGGACCATCTGGAAATTCTTTTTCTTCTTCTTTTTTATCTTGTTTAACTAAAAATAATTCTCTTAAAGTATTTTCATCTTGAACATATTTTTCATATTCTTCTATAAATTTTTCTATTCTTAATGATTGTCCATCATCTCCTATTGCATATCGAACTGTACGATCACCACCATGATAAGGCATATTTAAAAAATTACCTATGTCACCTCGTTCTGCTTTAATTGTAGATTGTTTTGGAAATATTTCTGCTTTAGCATAACCCAATGCTGATGCCATCATCTGTAATTTTTGTCTCATCAAAGACGCTGCAATAAATTCTTTTGTAAATAAAAATACGTGAGCACCACCCGATTTAGATCTAAATACAATTAGCGGTAAATTTTTTTCTCTTATCTTTATAATTAATTTTTTGTGATCAAAAGGATATGTATCAATATCTATACATCCCCATCTACATTCATTATTTTCATTAATAGGTACAATTCCTAATGCAGGTTCAGTTCCTTGTAAATGATTTTGCCAAAGTTCATTAGTAACTGGTTGTTTAATAGTAAAAGATCTAACTTCATTTTTACCATCATGTCTTATATCTTTAGTAGTTTTAGTGGCACCATAAGCGCTTTCTAAACCTTTAAATATATCTTTAAGTCTTTCTATCATGTTCCCTCTAGTAATTTAAATTGGGCGCCACGATTGTAGCGCCCAAATGTGGCAATTATCTGTTTTGTTTATCTAGACTATCGTGAAATTCTTTTGCTCTTTGATAGAGAGCAGCATCTTTCACAGGGCCATTCAACATAATTGAAAAGCCATACCATTGATTACCTTTACCAGAGTTTAACACTGAGGTTACTTTGTAAGCATGAGAAAAAGAAGCAGGTGTAAATGATCCTTGTTCATCTGTCATTGTTTGTGACAGTTGTAAAGATTGCCATTTTCTTGCAATTTTTCCTTGTGATCCACTCATAGATACGAGTGCAGTTTCAGCTGATCCATCTTCCCCTACGATTATTACGAAGTTTTGATGAACAGTTAGAATGTAATTACCATTCTGTAATCTATCTTTACCACCATCTTTAGTAGTTTTAGATAGTATATCAGAATCAGCAGGATATATTTGTTCTGGTCTACCTGATCCAGTACCAAACTCTGCCCATTCTTGATATTCCATTTTATAGTAACAAGGAATAACAATTATTCCTTTATCACCATCATATAGTTTTTTAGTAACTATATTTAAAAACATTCCAGGTTCTGCACCTTCAACATAATTTTGATTACGTTTTTGTGCTTCTCCTGAACCGTTTTGTAAAAGTTTTAGAATTGGTAAAGCAAGAGATTCTTGTCTTACATTCTGAAAACCTTTGTCAGCATCATCTCTAAATAAAATAGTAGATGGTGTTTTAGCTGTTTGTTTAACAGCTACGTCTTTATTTTCCATAGTTTAACTCCTTTTTATATTTGTACGGTTACCTACGTAAGTTTTGAAGCAATCAGGAAGTTCGATTCCAGACTCGTGACACTCCCTGACTACTCCTTTAAGGGTCTGAGGATGTACGCCCACTTTCTGGACAGGTTCGAATCCTTGACCTTTTGCAAGGGTAGCGTAAGCCATTGCCTTGTTATCTTCGCCACGACCAAAGGTAACAGTGATATCATTTTTAATAATATCACCTCGACCGTTTTCACGAAGCCATTGAAAAGCTTCTTCCTGTTTTTCAGGAAGGATAGATGCACTATAAAAATTTCCTATTTCTACAGTTTCACCATCTTTCAGCTTTAATTTTGTAATGTTCATATCTTTCATCATTTGAGGAATTTCAAATTGTGAAATGATATTTGCTTGTTCTTTTAATTTTTTAACACCTTCTTCTGCGTTAGAAATTTCATCTTCTAAATTTTTTAATTGCTGTACTTTATCAGCTAACTCATTTGGATTAGCAACAGCTCGTATAGATTCTTGTTTATCTTGTCTAAAATTTATGTCATTCATATTATAACTTTCTGTTTTAATTTCTTTCTAATATAATCCCCTATTTTACGTTTGTCAAGGGCTTGAAGATTCTTTTTGATACAAATCAATTTCAATTGGATAGTACCTTCTTTCTTGTTTGTCCCATTTTAATAACTTATAATGGCCATTAGTTATATCAGAAACTACAGAACATGCAACGCCAATTATTGCAGGATCTCCTGTTAATAATAAATAATCTTCTTTTGTATAATTTGCTAATGCTTTTTTTAATTTAAAAACTAAAGGACCTGCACTTAAAATAATTTGTGCATTCTCAGGTAGTAAAACTTTTAATTCACCAAATTCAGACGCACCAATAATATTTATTTTAGGACGACCTTCTCTAGTTCCAGGAACATCCTGGATTACATAAACTTTATTTTTCATAACTTCTTGACATTTAATACACTAAATGATAATGCGTTTCAATAGAAAGAATTAATTACTATGAACTATAAATTTAAAAGCAAACCTTTTGCTCATCAATTAAAGGCATTAGAAATGTCTTGGGATAAAGAAGTATTTGCATATTTTATGGAAATGGGAACAGGTAAATCTAAAGTTCTTATTGATAATATTGCTATGCTTTATGATAAAGGTAAAATTAATGGAGCGTTAATTATAGCACCTAAAGGTGTTTATAAAAATTGGCACGACTCTGAAATAGTAAACCATTTACCGGATCATATAGAAAAGAAAGTTGGGCTTTGGCAAACTAAACCAGATGCACCTGACATGAAAGCTTTGTTTAAAACAGATGAAGACTTACATATTTGTATTATGAATGTAGAAGCTTTTTCTACTAAAAAAGGATTACAATTTGCATGGAAATTTTTATCTTGTCATAGAGCTTTAATTGGTGTGGATGAGTCTACCACTATAAAAAATCCTACTGCTAAAAGAACTAAAGCGATTTTAGATTTAGCTAAATATGCAAAGTATAGAAGAATACTTACAGGTTCTCCTGTAACTAAATCTCCTTTAGATTTGTTTTCTCAATGTCAATTTTTAGATCCTTGGTTATTAGAACAACAATCTTATTATGCATTTAGAACAAGATATGCAATTTGTAGAAAAATAAATGTATCTGGTAGACAAGTTGAAATAGTAGTCGGTTATAGAAATTTAGGTGAGTTATCAGAAAAATTAAAACCTTTTTCTTATCGTGTATTAAAAGATGATTGTTTAGATTTACCTAAAAAAACTTTTATGAAAAGAGTTATTCAACTTACTGATGAACAAAAGAAATTATATAAACAAATGAAAGAAATGGCTCTTGCACATTTAAATGGTAAAGTCACAACTACAGCAACTGTCATTACTCAAATGATGAGACTACATCAAATTACTTGTGGTCATTTCAAAGCAGATGATGGTTCTGTTCAAGAAGTTAAAAGTAATAGGTTAAATGAGTTAATGGATATTATAGAAGAAGTTGAAGGTAAGGCAGTTATTTGGGCTCACTATAGAAATGATATTACTAGTATTGTTAACGCTTTAGAAAAAAAATATCCTGGTTCAACTGTTACTTATTATGGAGACACTTCTACAGATGATCGACAAAAAGCAATTAAATTAATTCAAGATCCAGAAAGTAAAGTTAGATTTATTGTTGGGACCCCACAAACGGGAGGTTATGGTATCACACTTACTGGTGCTAGCACAATGATTTATTATTCTAATGGTTATGATTTAGAAAAAAGACAACAATCAGAAGCAAGGATTGATAGAATAGGTCAAGAAAAACCAATGACTTATATTGATATAATTGCAGAAGAAACAATTGATGAAAAAATTGTAAAAGCTTTACGTAACAAAGTTAATATTGCAACTCAAATTATGGGAGAAGAACTAAAAGAATGGATATAATTATATATAATGATGGACTGTATAATTTATATTCTTTGGATATTTATTTTAAAAATGTTTTTGAATGTATGGATTATGGAAATATTTTTCGTGAAAAAATTGCAACTTATTTAGATGCTCCTATTAATCGTTGGGTAATGAATAATGGTATGGGAGATTGGTTTGGTTTTATATGTCAAAATTATGGGGCCGAAGCCCCATAATAATTATTTTATTTTTATTTCTTGAGCTTTAACTTCTTCCGGTTCATTAACTCCTAATTTAACAGTCAATACACCGTCTTCCATTGTAGCGTCATCAACAACTACATCATTCCTTAATTGAAATTGTTTGTAGAATTTTCTGAATGCTAAACCTTTTTCAATGTATTCTTTTTCTTTGTCATCTACTTGACCAGAAACAGATAATACACCATCTTTATATTCAACTTTAACATTCTTTTTGTTGAATCCAGCAAGACCTAGTTCAATTCCATATTGTCCTTTTCCATATTTTACTACATTGTAAAATGGAAATGATTGCACTTTTGATAAACTATCAAAGATAGAATCAAAAGAATCACCGAACATTCTATTGGAATTATCCCAAAGATCTTTTTGGAATTTGTTAATTAAATCTAAACCTGTCATATAAACCTCCTTGTTAATGTTAAGCAAAGTTTAGTGGCCAGCCAAATTGCTGCACCTGCAATAATATATAGGGGTACCTTACCCTTATGTCAAGGTCGTTTCATGCGTCTACGGGCTTCTATGTAAGACTTTTTTAAATAGATTTAGGTGGAATTGCAATATGTCCTAATACTTTTCCTTTATTAACACCATGCTTAACAGTATAACCAGAGGTTCCACCAGCATTAATATCTACTTCTTTTCTTTGTTGTAAAAGAATTTTATTTTTATTTTCTATTACTTTTTTAGAATTATTTTTAATAATTAAATCTTTTAATCTTTCTTTATATGTATGATATCCTCCAGATACATCTTTCAATCCATTTTCTCTATCTAAAAATTTATAATCTATTTTAACTATATCAAAATCTTTTTGTATTTTTTTACAAATATCTTCAGGATTAAATTCACCACAACTATAAACATCAAATTGCATTAAGGCTGGAGAAGGTTCATCCCAAACATGCATTACAATATGTGAAGTTTCAATGATAGCTGCACCGGTAATCCCTCTGTTTCCAGGTACATTGTGATATACAACATAAGGACCCATTAATACTTTCATATTAATATAATCTATAAAGTTATGCATCCAATCAGTTAGGTGTGAAACTTCCATAGGTGGATTAATCGCCTCTGCACGGATTATCAAGTGCTTATGAACCAATATTTCACCAGCCATTTTATTCTTCCTTTATCTAAAGTTAAATAATCCAATGACCGCTACAATTAAAGTAGCTAAGCCACCTACTACCCACCAAGTAGTAGTGTTAAAATTTCTGTCTAATTTCGTATGTACATTAACTAAATGATTTTCAAATCTATCTAGTTTATTTTCTAATCTATTTATATCTTTAGTAAATTCATCATGACCTTTTTTCAAACCTTCAATGTGTCCGTAGATGGCTATAATGTGTTCGCCTTCAGTTTCTGGAAGTTTGCCATTTGCCATAATTAATATCCTGTTCTTCCTCTTCCACTTGTATTTGAAAATCTATCTGCTGCTCCAGCACTTCCTCTATCTCCACCAGTATTATCTCTACTTCCGCCACCGCCAGTGTCTCTACCACCTCCAGTGTATTGTTGTATATTTCTTTTAGCCGCAGCTGCTTCTTCTAAAGCTTTTTGTTGTTCAACTCTTCTATTTTCACCTGTAATTGTGTTAAAAAAATCTTTTGGTGTATCATAATAACCTCTTATTGAATTAGGTATAAAACCTCCAACAGTTTCTGGAGTTAAACCCATCATCTTCATAGCTAAACCAGCTAAACCAAAGGTAGCTCCAGTATTAGAAAACATTGGATTTATATTTTTACCTTCATAAGTTTGATAATTTCCTATTGTTGGATTGTAATAAGCTTGTATTTCTTGCGGCGAAAATTCAAAAGCACCAGGAGGACCTAATTCATCACTATAAATATCTTTAGTAAAAGTTTTTGAATTTGATAAATCTAAATTACCAAATAAACCACCACCTCTATATTCACCATTACTCTCATAATTTTGAGGATATAATAACATTGGATCCATAATACCTATATCAGGTTGAACAGGCGATGGCTGAATCCGTTGATTTAAATAACTTTGATATAGATCATAAACACTCATTATACTAGTCCTCTTTGTCTTAAACGCATTTGTTGTTCTTCAGGTGATAATAAAGCTAATTCTGTTGGTGTCAATCCTTGTGAAGTCATAAATTGTTGACCTCCTACTTGTGGCGCTTGGCCAATAATACTAGGATTTGGCATTGCTTGTGGTGGTAATGGAACTTGAGATATAGGTTCTCCTGAAGGTAAAGAAGGTAAATATCTATCTATTTTAATAAAATCTTCAAAGTTATCATCTAATGATAAGCTTCTTAAATCTAGAATAATATCTCTTATTACATCTAAAGATTCATCATAAGGATTTGGTTGTCCTATTCTTTCTTCTATTTGTCTAAATTCTCTTTTAATATTTTCTGAAGGTATATATGGTGTAAATACATCATTCTGTAATCTTGCATAATCTTTTCCCAATTGTCTCTCATTGAATTCAGTTCTAATATCAAAATCATCTGCACCTAAAAGTTCAGCAGCTTGTAAGTCTTTTCTTAATGTTTGTTGTACCATAAATCTAGCTTTGTTAGCTTGGATAAATCTTTCAACAACATCTCTAGGTGATTTAGGTCCACCTTTTAATAATCCTTCTTCTCCACCTGTAAATAATCTTCGTGCTTCCCTTAATCCTTTTTGATAGTCTGCTAATTTAAATCCCATAGATTTAACAGGATCTAATTTAACTACACGAAAACCAGCGAATCCTAAAAGTTCATCTGGTAATTCAAAATATTCTCCACGCTTTGATGGTTTATCAAGAGCTGAATCATATATTCTTCTTATTTGCGGATATGAAAAAGGCATCATTGCATCCGCTAAATGATCTATAGAATTTTTTATAACTTGACCTGGTTCTGTTTCAAATTGTGTATCAGTCCAAATCTGTTGTCCTTCTCTAGTTCTACCACCTCTTAAAGTTAAATCTACTAAGGCTTGAGTATAAATTGCTTCTGATATAAATGGAGATGCTAATTCACCTGCAGCTTCATACATTCCACTAATGACTCCACTCATTAAAGTTTTTTCATCAGTAACACCATCTTGAATATTATTTAATAATGTATTGATAGGCCTAATTGCAACATCGTAAGCATTACCGTGACTAAAATCTATGTATTTTAGTTCACCAGTTTTTTCATCTCTGATTGGAAGTATGGTAGAATTTTTAGACCATTGAGGTAAATATCTTCTCATTGCATTTAGTTCTTCATTTGTAACATCATACAATGCTTGCATTCCTTTCATTGCACCATAAGGAGCAACTCCTAATACAGTTGTCAAACCTAGTAATCTTTTCATACCTATTGCTCTTAGAGCAGGATCATTAATTTCTTTAATTGCTCTTTGTGCAATATTAGTTGTTGTTCTTAAAATTTCAGATGGAAAAGACATGAATGTACCTAAAGGTAGACGTCTTAAAGCTCTTACTGTGTCAGATACATAAGCATAATTAGGTACAGTATTTCTTACAATATTAGCTGCTTCATTATCTAAAAATTCTTCAGTAAATTCTTTACCTGCTTTTGTATATGCACTTTTTAATCTTGATCTTTCAACTGCAAAGTTTGCTATTTTAAATAAATCATCTTCTGCTGTGTATAAATCTTCAGCAAATTTCATACCTTTTTTAAGTCCACGTCCACCTAAACCAAAAAGTTTTTTACCCATAGATTCTAAAGGTTTATCTATGTTCATATTTGCACCAAAACCAACATCTTTTAAAAGATTTTTTATATCTCCTAATTGTACTTGTGAATTTACAACACCAAGTCTTAATAATTTTTGATACGCTGCATTTTGTTCAGCTGTAGTTTTACCTATTTGTAAATTACCAAATGCTTCTTTAAATGCATTAGCTACTAATCTTGGGTCTTCAAACATAACACCATTAGCTGCAGAAAATCCTGTTGCAGAGAATAAGTTTCTAAAGTGTGTAACTGGTGATAAAATTGTTTTAGCTACTTGTGCAGCTCCTTTAGGTGCTAATATTAAATTTCTATATATCCAAGTCCCTAGCTGCTCGACGCCAGTTGCTCCTTCTCGTGGCTCAAATAAATATTTAAATGCTTTAGAACTATCTCCCAAACCTTCAGCAATTGCTTTTGAAGTATATAACCCTTGTAATGGATTAACTGCAAATTCATCTTTAAAGAAAGGTGCTAGATAATCGTCTAATGCAACTATTTCTTGATTAGGTAATGCTCTTTCTGCTTTTAAGTTTTTAACTTCATCCGCTGTAAAAAAGAATCCTCTTTCTCCTGCTTCAGTTACTCCTGGTTTAACTGCAGCTTTTACAATCTCGTCTCTAGCAGCCAGCTGCTCTAATAATTGATTACGTCTTGCCACACCAGATAATCTAGCCATACCATTATAAATAGAAAATCTTGGATCTTCTACTTTACCAAATAAATCTCTAAATACTTTTGATCCTTCTCCAACAACTTGATCTACTTTTTTACCATTAATATCTCGTTCCACTACTTGTTTAAAAAATTTTTTAGTAGTGATCTCATCTGATCCTGGAGTTAAATTTACATATTTAGTAAAAGGTAATTGTTTAGGAGATTTAGCTTCTACTGCACTTTTTAAAACATTATTAACTAATGTGTCTGCTTCTTGATCAGTTAATGCATTTTTAACTGGATCAAATTCTGGTGTTTTTCTATTTGCAAAACGGTGATATCTTTTAAATAATTCTTTTGCAGAATTTACTGCTTCATCGGTAGGTGTATAATTTAAAAAAGGTAATGAAGATTTATCTTCAAATATTCTATAAGTATTTCCTAAATATTCTTTAGTTCTATCTCCTAATAATGATTTTAATTGTGCAACATCTTTAGGTGCATTAGAACTTGCATTAATTAGTTCTGTAAATTTACCACGTGCTTTATCTACAGTATCAAATAAACCATTAATACCTTCTTGATTTAATCCTTTTGCTTTTAATGTTTCCGTTAAATTATTTTTTACTGCTTGGGGTATATCTTCATCTAATTTACCAGAAAACATAGCATCATTAATTTCTTGATATATTTTTTGTTTTTCTTTACCAGTTGATTTAGAAAAAGTTGATTTTAATGTTGGAAACATTTTATCTACTTCTTGATCTATACCTTTTACTAATTGCATAGCTTCATTAGTATCAGCCATCATTGCACCTTTTTCTGCCATTTTAGCTTCAAAGATTTCTTGTGGCTTAGCACCTCTTGCTCTTAATGCAGAAAATACTTTATTAAAATGTTGATCTAATTTTGAATTACTAAATTCAATATTTTTTCCTCTAGTAGCTGCTGCTTTTAATCCTCTTGCAGCTCCATATACAATTGGAGTTACTAAAATAGATTCTGAACCAAACTTAACTCTGTTCAATAATTTTCTTGCTGCATCTTCTTTACCACCTTCATCAGTAACTGAAGTTAATTGCGTTGGCCCTGATTCAAAAGCATCACCAATAGATCCAATATCTTCTACGTCAGCAACAAAAGTTTCTCCTGCAGCGCCACCTAAAACACCAGCAGCAAATCTTCCAGCTCTTGCTCTTTTATTTAATTGACCTGCAGTTCCTAAAGCTTTGGCTACATTAGGACTAGATAAGTTTGCATAGTTTCCTGTTTTTTTTGCTTTTAACGCTTTGTCTGCTAATTTAGTTGCAGCTTTAAAACCAATAGCACCAGGTATAGCTACTTGTGTAATAGCCTCTGTTAATCTTCCAACTGCTCTATCTCTAGCAACTTCTTCAAAAGGATTTAATTTATCAAAAAATTTTTCTACATCCGCCGCTGTATTAGTATCTAAACCTAAATCAATTAACTCTGCAGCTAAGGATACAACACCTTCAGGAATTTTAATTAAACCAGAAGCAACACCTGCTACACCAGCAATTAATGCATTTGTTTCACTAGGTCTTTCTTCATCTATGAGGTTGAAATAGTCAAACTCTTGAAATTTAGTCGACACTTAACCTCCTATCCGTAAGTTGCGTCTGATATGCCGTCGTCTGTTCTTACTTCAGATGTAATTATTTCTTCTTTTATTTTTGGTAATGAAGAAACTTGTTTAACATCCCCTAATGGATTTGGTATTACAATTGGAATACCATTTGTAATTTCAATATATACACCATTAATTGGATCAATATAAATACCATCAGGTTTGTTTCTAGCTTTTCTAGTGTAATCTACTTTACCTGATTCTGATCTTTCACCTTTAAGAAATGATCTTACGGGTTTACCGGTTTTAGCTTGAATTTTACCTTTGTTTGATTCAAATTGAAAATATTCTTCTGCAGCAGTTCCTGTTAAACCATAATTAGTTTCATAGTCTTCTAATTTCTTTACTTTTTGTGCTTCAGTAAATCTTTTTTCAACACCAAATATTTGTTCATTTAATATTTCTGCTGCTTTTTGTTGTATTTGTTCTTCCGTTGCTCCAGCTCCTAACATAATAGAAGCTTTTTTTTCAGCGTCTAATTTTTTACCTTGTAATTCTATTTGTTTTAATCTCTCTGCACCTTTTTGCTCTATTGCAGTTTTAGCTGTTAACATTTTAGCTGGATCTTGTTTTAATGCAGCCATTTCTTTTAATGCTACATCAGTAGGTGCTTGGAATGCTGATGCTAAATCTCTTAAAGTATTTCCTGTTGCACCTTTTCCAGACACTGCAGCAAGACCACCTCTAATTAATAAATTAGCAAGTACATCACTTCTTTCTTGTTGTACATCTCTTCCAAAACCTGCTTTTGCAAGTCCATATACTTCTTCTAAATAAGGATCATCTTTTATCATGTCATCTAATGTTTTTACTGCACCGGCTTCTGCATATTTAGCTCTGCCTCCAGTCGCTAGCGACATGACACCACCTTCTACAGAACCACCTTTTCTAAACATAGGTCGTTTTAAAATTCTACTCATAATTATCTACCTTGAAATGCTTGTGTACCTTGTCCTACTAATTTATAAATTCCTGCAAGTGTTGAAGCTGTTCCTAATGCAGTTGATAAAGGTGTAGGTGAAGGTGTAATTGTTTGTTGTGTTTGCGCTGGATAACCAGATATTAATCCCATTACTCCTTGTCCTAAAGCTTGTGTAGCTTGATAAGGTTGATATGCTTGTTGATAAGCAAGTTGTCTTTGAGCTTCTAAATTAGCTTGTTCTCTTGCTTGTTGTTGAGAACCTAATGCAGTTAAACCTGCAATCTGAGTTCCAACTGCTGATGGTGCTAACTGAGCTAATTGTGTTTGTTGACCAAATTGTTGTTGAGCTAATTGTTGTGCTTGACCAAAACCTTGTTGTAATAATTGTGCTTGTAGTGCTGCTCTGTTTCTATCTGAACCAGACATGTATTCAGCTTCTGC